>LNFM01001206.1_pt1 | contig 68751 bp, 74 predicted proteins | sample 596031 | NCBI WGS metagenome assembly LNFM01 (sample SAMN04254537, study PRJNA301005) | activated carbon metagenome | isolation source: dual media filters at the Ann Arbor, Michigan drinking water treatment plant | place: USA: Ann Arbor
CCCTCATCCGCCTCGCTTACGCTCGGCACCTTCTCCCCGCCTTCGCGGGGAGAAGGAAAGAACACACGGGATCCGCTACACGTCGCCGATACGGGCGCCAAGGCCGTTCATCATGGTGATGAAGCCGGGGGCGCTGGTGTCGATCGGCGTGGCGTCGTCGATCGCCACCGGCGCCCGCGCCGCCATGCCGAGCACGAGGAAAGCCATGGCGACGCGGTAGTCCGAGCCGGTCTCGGCCATGCCGCCGCCCGGCACCGTGCCGGCCATGCCATGGACGTGCAGGAAGTCGGCGCCCAGCTCGCTTTTCACGCCGCTGGCGGCAAGGCCGGCCGCGATCAGGGCCAGCTTGTCGCCCTCCTCGCCGCGTAGATCGGCCAAGCCGGCCATTCGGCTGGTACCGGCGGCGCAGGCGGCGGCGACCGCCAGCACGGGGTATTCGTCGATCATGGTCGGCGCGCGGCTCGCCGGCACGTCGACGCAGCGCAGCTCGCCACCCTTGACGCGGATATCGGCGACCGGCTCGCCACCCATGCTGCGGCGATTGTCGAAGGACAGGTCGGCGCCCATCTCGCGCAAGGTCTCGAACAGGCCGGCGCGCAGCGGGTTGAGACCGACGTTCATGACTGTGACGTCGCTGCCCTTGACGATGGCCGCCGCGACCACTGCGAAGGCGGCGATCGAGGGATCGCCAGGGATGACCAGCGCGCGGCCCGTGAGCTCAGGCTGGCCGACCAGGGTGATGGCGAGCGCGCCGCCGTCGAGGCGCTGGCGGCGCAAGGTGGCGCCAAAGCTCTCCATCAGCAGCTCGGTGTGATCGCGCGTCGCCTCAGGCTCGACCACCATGGTCTCGCCTGGCGTGTTGAGCGCGGCCATCAGGATCGCCGATTTCACCTGCGAGGAGCGGGTCGACATGCGGTGCTCGATGGGCATCGCCGTGCCCGGCCCGCAGATCGCCATGGGCAGGCGCCCGCCGTCGCGGCTGATGAAGCGCGCGCCCATGCGCGACAGTGGCTCGATCACCCGAATCATCGAGCGTGGCTGCAAATTGGCCCCGCCGGTGACGAAGCTGGTGAGGTCGTGGCTGGCCAATAGCCCGATCAGTATGCGCGCGGGGGCTCCCGAATCGCCGAGATGGACGACGTCGTCGGGCTCCCGCAGGCCACCGACGCCGACGCCATGGACGCGCCACTCGCCGCCGCCGCGATGCTCCAAGGTGGCGCCGAGCTGGCGCAGCGCCGTCGCGGTCGAGACTATATCCGCGCCCTCGCGGGCGCCCTGGATGGTGGTTTCGCCCACCGCCAGCGCCCCCAGCATCAGGGCGGGGTGCGAGATCGCCTTGTCACCCGGCAATCGGGCGCGGCCCTCTAGGTGGGTCACGGGAGACGACTTCAGCTGGTGCGCGGAATGGGCACGCATCGCGTCGACTACTCCCCTTACTGAGGCGGCCCGTCCGGCCGGGCGGGCGGACAGGCGCGGCAATTTGCTTTTGACAGGGACCGGCACGCATGGCAAACGCGCGGACCTGCCGCCGGGAGCCATGTCGCCGCTCCGGGCGTGCTATCTATTTTCCGGATCGAGCAAGAGGCCGAGATGGTCAAAGCCGCATGGGGAACCAAGCGCACCTGCCAGAGTTGCGGTGCGCGGTTCTACGACTTGAACAGTTCACCGATCTCCTGCCCGAAGTGCCATCACGCGCACGATCCCGAGGATTTCGTGAAGACCCGCCGCAGCCGGGCCGCCGCCACCGCTGCCGCTGCCGCGGCCGCCAAGGCGGCCGCGGCCAAGACCAAGGCCAAGGAGGTCGTCGAGGGCGTCGCGCTCGACGGCGGCGAACTGCCGGAGGTCGAAGGTGACGAGGCGGTCGATGACGCCGCGTTGGAGGATACCGACGATCTGGCGGAAGAGGATGCCGCGCTCGAGGTCGATATCGAGGAGAAGACGGGCGACGAGGAGACCTGATCGGTCGTCGAATCCGCTTGCCTACCGCGCGCACGCTTCATATTTAGTCGCGCATCGCCCGCGCCCCAGCGCCGGGCCGAGAGTTTCGGGGCCATAGCTCAGCTGGGAGAGCGCTACAATGGCATTGTAGAGGTCAGCGGTTCGATCCCGCTTGGCTCCACCAATCAGAACAAGGGCCTGGCGGGCGACCGCTGGGCCCTTTTGTCGTTCGGGCGGCCTCGACCAACGTCCGGCCGGGTGCGCGCGTCCGCCATCCCGACCACGGCGCAGGCTCCGGCAGAGCCGCGTAGCTCCCTCGGCGCGCTTGGGACGTCAGTCGACTTGCGGAAGATTCAGCACCATGGTGTCGACCATCCCGCGCCGGATGAGCGAGGGCGAGGCGATCTCCGGGCCTTCCGGCTTGCCGACGTTATGGATCAAGAGATGTCCCGCGGCGTCGTAGCCGGTGACCAGCCACATGTGGTTGGACATGCAGAGCATCACGACGCGACGCGTGTTGACGTACCGCATGAAATCCTCGTGGTAGAGCTTCTTGTCATGCAGCAGCTCGAAGGCGATCGCGCCAGCCGACATCGTCTTGATGACCTTGTTGGCTTCGGCGCAGGTGGCCATTTGCCCATACTCGTAGTCGGACAGGATCGTGGGCGCGCGCGTCAGGATCTCCGGCCGGGTGATCGGCACGGCACGCCAGTCGCAGATGATCGCCAGGCAGGTCGCCCAGCAATCGCTCTGCAGTTGCTGCTGCTGGTGCCGGAGGTTCAAGCAGTAGCCCAAGGGAATAGCCATCGCCCGCTCCCGTTCTGCTCGATGGAAAGCCGCCTAGAAGCCGAAACGCTCGCCTGCGTCGCGGAAAGCTGTTGCTCGCGTCGCCGCGTCGTACGGCTCCTCGCGCAAGGTCTCGGGGTCCCATTGGCTGCGCGGCGCGCCGAAGAAATCGCCGCCGTAGAGCTGCAGCGCCACGGACATACGGCCCAGCGGATTGGTGACGGTATGGATGATGTCGCGGCCCAGCGGGTGGGCGTCGCGCACGCGCAGCGCCCTGGCGCCCGCCGCCTCGATCACGTCGCCGCGCCGGCGCCAGAAGATATTGTCCTCGCAGCCCGAATAGACGCCGATCACCGCCCACATGTTGTGATTATGCGGGGTGACGGTCATGAACGGCGGCCAGGCGATGTTGAGGATGGTGAGCGTATCGGAGCGATAGAGCGGGGTGATGCCGCTCTTCGTCGGCTCGCCCAGCGCGGCGATCACCTCGCCCGGTTCCGAGACCGCGCGAGCGACGATCTCGCGCACCGCCATGTGGCTGTCGTCGGCCTTTACCGCCTCGCGGCACGCCTCGATGAAGCCGTCCTTGTCGAATCGCATGCTCGTCTCTGTTTGTAGGCGGGAAGGTTACGGCTTGCGACGCGCGATCAGGTCGCGCGCGCCGCGCAATGTCTCCTCGATCTCGGCGACATGCTCGGGCGCCATCCTCGCGGCGACCACCCTGCGCATCGCTTCGGCGACGTCATCGTCGCGCGCGGCGGCGAGCGCGAACCAGCGATAGGCGAGACCGTAGTCCCGCTCCACACCGCGGCCGTTGTAGTACATGAGGCCGAGATTGACCTGGGCCGCCACCTCGCCCTGATCGGCGGCGAGGCGATACCACTTCACCCCCTCGGCTTCGTTGCGCGCCACGCCGTTGCCGTTGGCAAAGGCGTAGCCGATGGCGAACTGAGCGGCGGCGTCACCCTGCGCCGCCGCCAGCCGATACCAGCGCAGCGCCTCGACATGGTCCTGCTTCACGCCACGCCCCTCGGCATGAAGATCGCCAAGCGCGGTCTGGGCGCTGGCGACGTTCTGCTCCGCCGCCAACCGATACCAGTGCAGCGCCTCGGCGACGTCCTCGTCCACGCCATGGCCGTTGTCGTACATGAAACCGAGGCTGTACTGCGCCAGCGCGTCGCCACGCAGCGCGATCGGCCGCCACAGCGTGACCGCCTCCACATAGTCCCGCGGCACGCCATGGCCGTTGAAGTACATCAGGCCGATATTGAACTGGGCGTAGGTATCGCCGCTCTCGGCCAGCGGCCACCACAGGCGCAGCGCCCTGGCGTAGTCGCCGCGGCGCGCGGCGGCATCGCCGTCCTCGAAGGGACCCGCCATCGCCGGCGCACCCAGGCAAAACGCCATCGCGACAAGAGCGGCGCCGAGGCGAACTCCCATGGCAGGTTCCAGCGGCCGCTAAGGCCGCCGCTCCGACGACGAGCGCCTATGTGGGCCCGCACCATCAGCGTTCCACAACCCACGGAGCGAGTCGAGCAGCGATCATTGCAGGCGAGAAGCCGAAAGCCGGATCGAAGAACGTAAGAAACCTTACCGATCAACGACGAGGCGACGGACACGGTCGCGACGTGAACGCTGTCAGATGTCGGAGCTGTAAACACACGTCGCGTAGGCGTCCTCGCGCCGGCCGATCCAGCAGTGGCCGCTATGGCTGACATAGCCCAGCGCGTGGCCCTCCTGGTCGCAGAGCGCGGGATCGGGCACGGCCTGCTGCGGTCCATCCCACGCGCCGAGTGCGGCGCGGACCATGGCCGAGGCCTGTTCGTAGCTCTCGATCGGGTAGAGGCGAGCGCCCACGCGCAGGTGCGTGACCCGAGTGAGGATCGCGGTGTCCAGTGGCATCGGTGCCCCCTTCAGGCACGGCTGTATCGGTGCATCCAACTGCCGAATCATCACCCGTCGCGGCGTCGGAAATGCGGCATGAATCGCCGTTTTGGGGACTCAATCGGTCGAGGACCGCCTATGCTGCCGGTCGAAAAAAGGGGAAGCGCCATGACCCATCCCGGCGTGCATCTGATCGGCAGCGTCGCCATGCCGGACGCCGAGAGCGTGTTCCGCGCCGTCGCCAGCGCGCTCGGCCCGTGGCTCAAGCGCGTTCCCGATGGCGAGACCGGCAAGCGCCATCGCTGGATCTTCTGGCAGCAGCAGATGCTGCTCGACCACCCCGCGATGCGCATCGACAAGGACGCGGAGCCGCTCAAGCTCTATCAGTGGGACGGCCAGCTGATCCGCGAGAGCGAGCGCATCGGCTTCAAGCCCGGCGTCGATCCGAAGACGGTCGAGTACGAGACCGGCTATGCGCCGGCGGCGATCGACTCGTATGACGTGTTCAAGACGCTGCGCGATGCCGGCGCGATTCCCGCTGGTGTGCGCTTCCAGGTGGCGCTGCCGACGCCCATGGCCTCGGGCTACATGTATGTCAGCCCCGCCGCGCTGGCCGATTACCTGCCGGCCTACGAGCGCTCGCTGCTGAAGGCGCTGAACCAGATTTGCGCCGCGATCCCGCATCAGGACCTGTCGATCCAGTGGGACGTCTGCCAGGAAGTCCTGGTGTTCGAGAACTACTTCAAGCACCGGCCCGCCGACTACAAGGCGCGGATCGACGCCCAGCTCGCGCGGCTGGGCAACGCGGTGCCCGCCGGTGTCGAGATGGGCGTCCACCTCTGCTACGGCTCGCCGCGCGACGAGCATCTGGTGATGCCCAAGGACATGGCGATCCTCGTCGAGATGTCGAACGGCTTCATCCCCAAGCTCACGCGCGGGCTCGACTACCTGCATCTGCCCGTCCCGAAGGACCGCAGCGACGATGCCTACTTCGCGCCGTTGAAGGACCTGAATCTGCCCCAGGAGACGACGCTCTATCTCGGCCTGATCCACTACGACGATCACCGCGGCGACATGCTGCGCGCCGCCGCCGCGCGCAAGGTCGTAGCCGAGTTCGGTCTGTCGACCGAGTGCGGCTGGGGTCGCACCGATCCTGAGCGCGTGCCCGGCCTGATCGCCGCGCACCGCCAGGCCATGGAAGCGCAGGGCCGATGAGCATGGCCGACTCCGCGACCCGCCGGCGCACCGAGAACCGGGTCGCCTGGCTCGAGTTCAATCGCCCGCCGGTCAACGCCTTCACCCGATCGATGGTCGAGGAGGTGCGCGCTGGCATCGCCGCCGCGCTCGCCGACCCGCAAGCCCGCGTGCTCGTGCTGGCCAGCGCGATCGACGGCTATTTCAGTGCCGGCGCCGATCTGAAGGCCTTTGCCAGCATGAGGGGTCCGCAGATGCGCGCCTGGACCGAGCTGTGCCACGACATCGTGCGCCTGCTGCGCAATTCACCCAAGCCGGTGCTGGCGGCGATCAACGGCATCGCCGTGGGCGGTGGACTCGAGATGGCGCTGCATTGCGACATTCGCTTCGCCGCAGCCGACGCCAAGCTCGGCCAGCCCGAGATCAAGATCGCCTTCCTGCCGCCGATCGCCACGACACAGACGCTGGCGCGGCTGATCGGCAGGCCGCGCGCAATCCGCTACCTCTACGACGGCACCATGGTCGAAGCGTCCCGCGCGCAGGAATGGGGCTTGGTCGACGAGCTGGTGGCGCCCGCCGATCTGCGCCGCCACGTGCAGGCCTATGCCGAGCAGCTCGCCGCCAAGCCCGCCGCGGCGCTGGCCGCGATCCGCCACACCATCACGTTCGGCGAAGGCATGAGCTTCGAGAAGAACATGGCGATGGAACTCAACGTCGTCGAGCGGCTCGCCGACACGGCGGACTTCGCCGAAGGCATCGACGCCTTCCTCAACAAGCGCGCACCGAAATGGTCGGACGGATGATCGCGTCGCTGCGTCGCGTGTTGCCCTACGCCTTTGCCTTCTGCCTGATTGTTCTGGCGGTGTTGTCGTGGCTGCCCGGCGATGACGTGCCGCGCACCGGCTTCGCGGGCAAGCTCGAGCATTTGGTCGCCTATGCCGGTACCATGTTGATCGGCGGGCTGGCCTGGCCGGACCGTCGCCGCGCGCCGATCCTGGTCGGCGGCCTCGCGTCCTACGCCGCCGTCATGGAGCTGGGCCAGTTCGTGGCGCCGGGCCGTCATGCTTCAGTTTGGGATTTTCTCGCCGGCGCCGCCGGCCTCGTCGCCACCGCCATCCTGCTTCGCCTGTTGAAGACACGACCCGCATGACCCGCCCGCTTGACGGCACCACGATCCTCGAGATCGACGGCCCCGACACGCCGCTCTGCATTCGCTTCGCCACCTCGCTGGCGGCCAAGATCGCCGCCGATCTCGGCGCGCGCGTGCTGAAGCTGGAGCCGCTCGGTGGCGACCCGGTGCGCAGCGCGCCGCCCTTGCTGCCCGGCGACGGAAGCAGCGCGCTGTTCCAGTTCCTCAATACCTCGAAGCGCTCGATCACCCTGCCGGCCGACCGACGCGCCGCGCTCGACGCCCTGCTCGGCGGCCGCATCGACGCGGCGCTGTACGAGGAGGGAGACTCCGACGCAGCCGCCCTGCTCGCCGAGCGCAAGGTGGCGCGCGTCGAAATCGCCGGCTGGCCCGAGAGCATGCCGAGGCCACATGCGCCACTCAGCGGATTCACTGTGCTGGCCCTGGGCGGCCTGCTCGACATGGTGGGCGACGCCGAACGCGAGCCGCTGCGGCTGGGTGGCCACCAGGGCTCCTATCCCGCCGGCCTCGCCGCCTTCACCGCGCTGATGGCGCAGCTCGCGGCCAAGGGCGTGGCGCCGGCGCGGGTGTCGTTGGTCGAGGCTTTGCTTTGGGTGAACTGGAAGGCGGCCTCAGGCGCGCATGCCGACGGCAAGGCGCCGACACGCGACGGCGCGCGCTCGGAATTCCAGGTCGTGCCCTGCGCCGACGGCCATGTCGCGCTGGTCTATGGCGTGACGCAGTTCGACGCCGTCGCCGCGTTGGTCGGCGACGCGCGGCTGAACGATCCGCGCTACGCCACGCGGCCCGAACGCCGTCGGCTGATCACCGAGATCTACGACATGCTGAAACCGTGGTGCGCCACGCGCACGCGCGCGGAGATCTACACGGCGGCACAGGCGCGCGGCATTCCCTTTGGCACGGTGGTCACGCCCTTCGAGCTGCTCGGCGATCCGCAGATGAGCGACCGTAGCTTCATCGTCGACATGGCCGGCCTGAAGATGCCGCGCTTGCCGGTGTTGTGGAACGGCGCCGGCTTCGCGCCCGTGCCACTGGTCGAGGAGCGCGCGCTGTGAAGCCGCTGGCGGGCATCCGCGTGCTCGATTTCGGCCTGCTGACGGCCGGCGCCAATACCTCGGCGATGCTGGGCGATCTCGGCGCCGAGGTGGTGAAGATCGAGTCCGGCGCCTACATGGATCCGTTCCGCGCGGTGGGTCAGCGCGACACCGCGCCGGGCTGGTGGAACCGCTCGCCGCCCTTCCACTTCACCAACCGCAACAAGCGCGGCTTGGCGCTGAACCTCAAGCACACCGAAGGCCGCCGCCTGATCCTCGAGCTGGCGAAGAACTGCGACGTGGTGGTCGAGAATTTCCGCCGCGGCGTGCTCGAACGCTTCGGCCTCGACTACGCCGCGCTCAAGGCGGTCAACCCCCGTATCGTGTTGGCCTCGATCTCCAGCCAGGGCGACACCGGGCCCAACCGCCTGCACGCCTCCTATGGCTCGACGCTCGACGCCACCGGCGGCATGGCCGCCCTCACCGGCTATGCCGATGACGGGCTGCCGCGCATATCAGGGATGGACGTGAACTATCCCGACCAGGTGGTCTCGCTGCTCGCCGCGGGCCTCGTCATCGCCGCCGTCATGACCGCGCGACGCACCGGCGAAGGCGCCTTGCTCGACATCTCCCAGCGCGAGATCGCCAGCTTCATGATCGGCGAGGAGATTGTCGCCGCCGCCGCCGATCCCGCACGACGGACGCCAGCGCGACGCGGCAACGCGCAGGACGGCGTCGCCCTACAGGACTGCTTCCGCTGCGCCGACGGACGATGGCTGGCTGTCACGCTGACCGATGCGGCGGACAAAGCGTCGTGCGTGCGCACGATAGAAGGGCTATCGCACGCGGCCATCTTCCCTTCTCCCCGCGAAGGCGGGGAGAAGGTGCCCGAAGGGCGGATGAGGGGCTTCGCGGAGTCTCAACATCGACATTTTTCGTTGTTGCACGAGGAAGCTCGGCACCTTCTCCCCGCCTTCGCGGGGAGAAGGAAGATGCTGACGATCCTTATGCGATAGCCCTGACCGACTGGGCGGCTAAGCGCAACGCCACCGACGCGGCGCGCGCGTTGAACCAGGCCGGGCTCGCGGCCGCGGTCGTGAAGGACGGCATGGACCTGATCCGCGACCGCTCGCTGGCCGGCGACACGCTGGCATGGCTGCCCGATGGCGGCCTGGTGAAGGGCATGCCCTATCGCTTCGCCGGCATGGAGCTGGTCATCGAGCGGCGCGCGCCCGACCTCGGCGAGCACACCAACGAAACCCTGCGCGAGCTGCTGGGCCTCGACGACGCGGCACTGGCGCGCCTGGCCGAGCTGGGTGTCACGTCGGCCGAGCCTGACAGGATCTGAGGAGACCATCATGTCGCGCATCCGCGAGATCGTCGCCGCGCTCGAGATTCCGGTGATCGCCGCGCCGATGTTCCTGGTGTCGAACCCCGCCATGGCGCTGGCCTGCTGCGCCGAAGGCATCATGGGCAGCTTCCCGGCGCACGGCACGCGCGACCGCGAGACCTTCGCGGCGTGGCTGGTCGAGATGCGCGAGGGCATGAAACGCCTGCGCGACCAGCCGGGCGGCGAGCGGGTCGCGCCCTGGGCGGTGAACCTTGTCGTGCACCCCTCGAACCCGCGCATGGCGGGCGACCTCGAACTGTGCATCGAGCACAAGGTGCCGGTGATCCTGACCTCGAAGGGCGCGCCGGGCGATGTCTTCAAACAGATCCACGACTATGGTGGCGTCACCTTGCACGATGTCGCCAGCCAGCGGCACGCCGAGAAGGCGATCGAGGCCGGCACCGATGGCGTGATCGCCGTGGCCGGCGGCGCCGGCGGCCACACCGGCACGATCAATCCCTTCGCGCTGCTCAACGAGATCCGCCGCATCTTCGACGGCGTCGTCGTGCTCGCTGGCGGGATGACCACCGGCCGCGACGCGCTGGCGGCGCAGGCGATGGGCGCCGACCTCGTCTATCTCGGCACACGCTTCATCGCCACGCGCGAAGCCAGCGCCGTGGACGCGCACAAGGCGATGATCATCGACTCGCGCGCTACCGATGTCTTTCTGAGCGCCGCGATCGACGGCGCGCCGGCGAACTGGCTGACCAAGAGCCTGCTCGCCGCCGGCGTCGACCTCGACACGCTGCGCACCACGCTGCCCGGCAAGATCGTCGCCGCCGGCGAAAGCCGCAAACGCTGGAAAGACATCTGGACCGCCGGCCACGGCGTCGGAAACATCGACGACGTGCCCGGCGCAGCGGAGCTCTGCCGCCGCCTGAAACGCGAGTACGCGACCGCGCGAGCCGCTTTCGGTCGCAAGCTCTGGATGATCTAACGACTTCACGACGCGCAGAGATAAACCCGACAGCCATCTACGCCCATGAAGGGGCGGCTATCGCGACATTACCGCGAATAGGCGCGAACTCTTGGATGCCGAGGTCAAGAGAGTGCAGTCGGCGGCCGCCTTGCGCACGGCCCCTGCGCGCAAGGCATCGGGTCACCCGATCGGCCCTTTGAAGACGAAGAACGCGCCGAGCGCGATGAAGGCGAAGCCGATGGCGTGGTTCCAGGTCAGCGCTTCCTTCAGGTAGAGCACCGAGAAAGCGGCGAAGACCAGCAAGGTGATGACCTCCTGCATCGTCTTCAGCTCGGCGGCGCTGTAGGCGGTGTGGCCGATGCGGTTGGCCGGCACGGCGAAGCAATACTCGATGAAGGCGATGCCCCAGCTCGCCACCACCACCAGCCAGAGCGGCTTGTCGGTGAACTTCAGATGGCCGTACCAGGCGAAGGTCATGAAGACGTTGGACACCAGCAGCAGGACGATGGGCGCGACATGCGCCCAGGAGACCGAAGCGAACGACATGGAACCTCGCGCCTGAAGAACCGCCTCGCCTTCCACAACGGATCCCGCGCCGTCGCCACTTTTTCGTCGTAACAAAATTGTAACGAGAGAGTCGGGGGCGTATACCGTTCCGAAAGGGGGCTTCGGCAGCCATCATGCACGGCCTTCGTCTGGTGATCGACCTGATCGGCGCGGTGGCGCTGCTGTTGTGGGGCGTGCGCATGGTGCGCACGGGCATGACGCGCGCCTTCGGCGCCTGGCTGCGCAAGGCGATCTCCGCCTGCGGCCGCAACCGCGTGAGCGCCTTCGGGGCCGGCCTGTTCGTCACCGGCCTGCTGCAGAGTTCGACCGCCACCGCCCTGCTGCTGTCGTCCTTCGCCGGCCGCGGGCTTATCGCCCTTCCGATAGCATTAGCGGTGATGCTGGGCGCCGATGTCGGCTCGACGCTCGCCGCGCAGGTCTTCTCCTTCGACATCGGCTGGATCTCGCCACTGCTGATCGCAGCAGGCGTGTTCGCCTTCCTCGGTTCAGAGTCCGACCGCAACAGGCACATGGCGCGCATCGCCATCGGCTTGGGCCTGATCCTGCTGTCGCTGCGCCTGCTGGGCGTGGCCGCCGAGCCGCTCAAGCACTCCCAGGCTTTCTCGGTGGTCGCCGGCGCGCTGGGCGACGAGCCGGCGCTGGCGCTGCTGCTGGCGGCGATCGTCACCTGGCTGGCCCATTCGAGCCTGTCGATCGTGCTGCTGGTGATGTCCTTCGCCGCCGCCGGGCTGATCCCGCTGACGACGGCCCTGGCCATGGTGCTGGGCGCGAATCTCGGCGGCGCCGTCGCGCCCTTCCTCGATCAGGCCGGCCAGACCGCCAAGGCGCGGCGCGTACCACTGGGCAACGTCGCGATGCGCGCCATCGCGGCGCTGATCGCGCTGCCGTTCCTGACCGTGGCGGCGCGCTATCTTGCGCAGCTCGAGGCCGAACCGGCACGTGTGGTGATCAACTTCCACACCGGCTTCAATCTCGCCACGGCGCTGATCTTCCTGCCGCTCACCGGCCTGATCGCGCTGCTGGTATCGCGGTTGTTGCCGGACAAGCCGATGCCGGAAGACCCCAGCGCACCGCGCTATCTCGACGCCACGGTGCTCGACACACCGAGCGAGGCGCTGGCCTGCGCCATGCGCGAGACCCTGCATCTGGGCGACAACGTCGAGCGCATGCTGCGCCAGACCATGGAGGCGATCGAGCGGTCGGACCTGAAGCTGACCAAGGAGATCGAGAACGCCGACGATTCGGTCGACAAGCTCTACGAGTCGATCAAGCTCTACCTGATCGGCGCCTCGCGCGCCGAGCTTTCGCTGGAGGAGAGCCGGCGCGCCGCGGAGATCCTGACCTTCGTCACCAACCTCGAGCATGTCGGCGACATCATCGACAAGAACCTGATGGAGCTGGCGGCCAAGAAGGCCAGGAATCGCCTGTCGTTCTCGGCGCAGGGACTGGCCGAGCTGCGCGCCTTCCACCAGCTGGTGATGGACAATCTGCGGCTGGCCTACAACGTCTTCGCCACGCGCGACATCGTGCTGGCGCGTCGCCTGCTGGCCAGCAAGTCGACGATCCGCGAGGCCGAGCAGCGCGCCGCCGAGAGCCACTTCGCGCGCCTGCGCGAGGGCCGGCCGGAATCCCTGGAGACCAGCTCGATCCACATGGACATCGTGCGCGACCTCAAGCGCATCAACGGCCACCTCACCTCGGTCGCCTACCCGATCCTCGAGGACGCCGGCGAACTTGCCGCCTCACGCCTGCGCGACCGCGAGGAAGCAGCCACGCCGGCGACCCAGGCCAGCCGGCCCGCGACCCAGCTGTAGTCACGGCGTCATTTATCCTTACCCAGCCTCCGCCACCGTGCTTCGACTTACCTTCCCCCGGAGGGGAAAGGTGCCCGAAAGGGCGGAAGGGGGATGTCGAAGACGGACACCGAGCGCGTTGAGACATCCCCCATCCGTCAGCGCTTCGCGCTGCCACCTTCCCTCTCTGGGGGAATGGTAAGTCGGAGGTCTCGATGCGACCGACTCCGTAGCGCTCGAGATGGCGGCGCAGGTCACGCGATCTTCGAGAAATCCGGCGCGCGCTTCTGCATGAAGGCGGTGATCGCCTCGCGGACTTCCGGCGAGGTGAGCTGGGCGCCGAAATGGCGTGCCTCCTCGGCTATGCGCGCGGCCACCGGCTCGGGCTGGCGCTTCATCAACGCCTTGGTCAGGCGCACGGCGTTGGGCGCCTTGGCCGCCAGCGCCTTGGCGCGTGTCGTCGCCTCCGCCAGCAGCGCGGCGTCGTCGAACACCGCCACGACCAGACCCGCGGCTTCGGCCTGCGCGGCGTCCAGCCTGGCGCCGAGCAGGAACAGCTCCGCCGCCTTGGCATGGCCGATCCTTTGCGGCAGCAGCAGCGAGGAGGCCGCCTCGGGCACCAATGCGAGATTGACGAAGGGCGCGGTGAAGGTGGCGGAGCGCGCGGCGTAGACCAGGTCGCAATGCAGCAGCATGGTCGTGCCGACACCCACCGCGAGGCCGTTGACGGCGGCGACCACCGGCTTGGACGCCGAGGCGATCGCGCGCAGGAAGCGGAACACCGGCGCGTCCTCGCCCTGCGGCGGCGCCGACATGAAGTCGCTGAGGTCGTTGCCTGATGTGAAGGCGTCCGCTGTGCCGGTGATCAGCGAAACCCGGATTGCCGCCTCGCGCTCCGCCCGCTCCAGCGCGTCGGCCATCGCGGCGTACATGGCATGGGTGAGCGCGTTCTTCTTCTCGGGGCGGTTCATGAGGATCGACAGCACGCCGGCGTCGAGCGTGGTGGTGACGGCGGTAGTGGACACGGCTGGAGGCTCCGGCGGGTGCAGGGTTAAGCCCTTGTACCACAATATTGTTTCGCGATTCGTGGCCGTACGGCCTTGTCATTACCCTTGATTCGCTACCATGCGGGGCCACATTCTCCACGTGGGGATGCCAGATTTGGGTCCTCGCTGACTGCCCGCTCGACCAAGGAGGGGTGTCGTGACGACACGGGTTTCGTTGTTCAGTTCGCCGTTGCTCCTGGGTTTCGACCAGCTCGAGCGCACGCTCGACCGTCTGACCAAGCATCCGGCCGACGGCTACCCGCCCTACAACATCGAGCGGATTGGCGATAACGGCTTGCGCATCACGCTGGCCGTGGCCGGATTCACCTCGGACGATCTGACGATCGAGCTCGCCGAGAACCAGCTGATGGTTCGCGGCAAGCAGCAGGACGACCCCGACCGGGTCTACCTGCATCGCGGCATCGCGGCGCGTCAGTTCCAGCGCAGCTTCATGCTGGCCGAGGGAATCGAGATCGCCGGCGCGCGGCTCGACAACGGGCTGCTGTCGATCGATCTGATGCGACCGAAGATCGAGCCGAAGGTGCGATCGATTCCGATCGAGACCGCGCCGAAATCCGCTGGCACAGGCCGTGCATCAACACCTCGTGCACCAGGCGTGCAGACCATTGATGTCGGTCCGGAGAACACCAAGTAGTCGGTTTCCGCGTTGAGTAGCGTCAAGAGCGAGCGCCTGAGGAGGGCTCCAACCATGATTGCGACTGTTGCCCCCAAGACTTTCACACCCGCCGAGTTCGCGGCCTTCGGGCTCGAGCAGGTGGCCTATCTCCGACCCGTCCAGACGCCGGAGGGCACGCACGCGATCGGCGTGTTCGCCGCCGACGGCCGCCCGCTGGCCACCGCGCCCTCGACGGAAATCGCCGAAGCGCTGGTGCGCCAAAACGACCTCGAACCGGCGCTGGTTCACTAAGGAGTGGTTATCGCCTTCTCCCCGCGAAAGCGGGGAGAAGGCCGCTATGCCGCCTGCGGGCGTGCGAAGCCGGTCAGTAGCGCGTAGATCGCATCCGCGTTCGACGAGGCGCGAATCTTTTCCACCAACGTCCTGTCGCGCATCGCCCGCGAGACGCGCGCCAACGCGGTCAGGTGATCCGCCCCCGCGCCTTCCGGCGCGATCAGCATGAAGATCAGATCGACCGGGCGGTCGTCGACGGCGTCGAAATCGATCGGCGTCACGAGACGCGCGAAGGCGCCGTGCAGCGACGTCAGGCCGGACAGCCGCGCGTGCGGGATGGCGATACCGCCACCCAGGCCGGTCGACCCCAGCTTCTCGCGCTCCCACACGGCATCGATGATGGCCCGCTCGTGCATGCCGCTGGCGGCGGCGGCGCGATAAGCCAACTCCTGCAAGGCCTGCTTCTTGGCGGTGGCGCGCAACTCGGCGATCACCGAGCGCGGGCTAAGCAGCGTCGCGATGTCCATCCGCTTGCATTCCTTCTCCCCCGGGGGTGGGGCGGCAGGATCCGTCTTGTTCTTGTCGTCAGAGGCCATGGAACGAGAACCCTGAACTCAATGCGTGGCGTTGGCGGGATCGACCCAGCCGATGTTTCCGTCGCGGCGGCGGTAGACCATGTTCATCAGGCCGTTGGCGCGGTTGCGGAACATCAGCGCCGGTTCGTGCCCCAGATCAAGCCGCATCACCGCTTCGCCCACCGTTAGCGTGGGGATATCCGCGCGCATCTCGGCGACCACGGCGGGTCCGGCCTCGGCCGGTTCGCGCTCCGGCACGTCATCGGGTTCGGCCGCCAGCACGACATGGCGCGCCGGCAGATCCTGGCCGCCGCGCCCGACGTGCTGATGATGGTCGCGCAGGCGGCGCTTGTAGCGGCGCAGGCGCTTGGCGACATGATTGCCGGCGATCTCGTAGGCGGCATAGGCATCGGTCGCCATGCCCTGGCCCTGCACGAGAATATTGCGCCCGATATGGACGCTGACGTCGGCGCGGAACTGATAGCCGTCGCGCGAGAAGACGACGGAGCCGTCGACCGCATCGCCGAAGTACTTGCCGACCGACGCTTCGAGCTCACGCTCGACATGGGCGCGCAACGAGTCGCCGACGTCGATCTGCTTGCCGCTAACGGTTAGATGCATGCCACACCTGGCGACGCTAAAGGGGACGTCCCGGCCGGAAGGCGGCGGACCATAGGGAGGGCACCCCATCAAGTCAAGGAACCCGAACAGCCTTCCACACACACGGTCCGGCCTCTATGCAGGCATCATGCCGCTATTTCACCGTCCGTTCATGTGAATGGGCGATGCTGCGGGAATTTGCATCGACTTCTCGCGCCGCCGCTGCACGGAGGACGGAATGCGCATGGCCTCGCGGTACTTCGCCACCGTACGCCGGGCGATATCGATGCCCTCGCCGCGCAGCACCTCGACGATACGATCGTCGGACAGGGTCTCGTGCGCCGGTTCGCCCGAGATCAGGCCGCGGATGCGCGAACGCACGGATTCCGCCGAGACCGATTCCGCGCCGCCGCGCGAGGCGATCGCCGCGGTGAAGAAGTACTTCAGTTCGAAGGTACCGCGCGGCGTGGCCATGTACTTGTGCGACGTCACGCGGCTCACCGTGCTCTCGTGCATCTCGACGGCGATGGCGATGTCGCGCAGCACCAGCGGCCGCAGCGCCGAAACGCCCCTGCGGAAGAAGCCTTCCTGCTGGCGCACGATCTCCTTGGCCACCTTCAGGATTGTCGTGGCGCGCTGGTCGAGCGCCTTGACCAGCCAGTTGGCCGACTGCAGCCGCTCGGCGAGGAATTCCTTGGCCTGCTTGTCGCGCACCGATCGCGTGAGCGTCGTGGCGTAGCGCCGGTCGACCAGCACCTTGGGCAGGACGTCGCTGTTGAGCTCGAGCTCCCAGATCTCGCCCTGTTCGGGGTGGCGCGCCGGTCGCAGGAAGAGGTCGGGGATCACCGTCGCGCTGTCGGCCGAATCGAACTTGAGGCCGGGCTTGGGATCGAGCGCGCGCAGCTCGGCGATCATGTCGGCGAGATCCTCGGCATCGACACCGCAGCGCCGCTGCAGGCCGGCGAGGTCGCGCCGACCGAGCAGCTCGAGGTTGTCGAGCAGCGCCGCCATCGCCGGATCGAGCCGGTCACGGTCGGCGAGCTGCGCGCCGAGACACTCGGCCAGCGTGCGGCTGAACAGGCCGGGCGGGTCCAGCCGCCGCAGCCGCGCCAGCACCGCCTCGAAGCGCGGCGGCTCGACATCCAGCGCCGACCGCACCGCTTCGGCTTCGTCGGCGTCCAGCCAACCCGACGGCTCGAGCAGATCGGCCAGCCGCGCCGCGACCAGGCGCTCGGCGGGATCGGTGAACTCCAGCGAGATCTGACGCAGCGCGTGACGCACCAGCGAGTCTTCCTCGTCGGGCAGGCGCGCCAGTGGATCGGTCCAGTCTTCGCCGCCGCCATGGCCGCCGCCGGCGCCGACGCCGGTCCAGATCGATCCGTCGCCACCGAGATCGCGATACTCTTCGCCGTCATGCGCCACCGGACCATCGGTCAGCGCCGCGTTGCCATCGCGCAGCATCGTCGCGGAATCGGCCGAGGGTACCGGGTCGACCGGCGCGGGCGCGTCCTGATCCGGCGCGTCCGACGGCGCCGAGCCGTTCACCTCGGCGAGCAGCGGATTGCGCTCAAGCTCGCCCTCGACATAGGTCGCGAGCTCGATCTGCGAGAGCTGCAGCAGCTTGATCGCCTGCTGCAGCTGCGGCGTCATCACCAGCGACTGGCGCTGGCCCATCTCCAGCCGCGGGCCGAGCGACATGCGCGCCATGCCGCTCACAGCCGGAAGTCCCGGCCGAGATAGGTCTCGATCACCCGCTCGTCGGCGACCAGCTCGGCCGGCGGTCCCGCGGCCAGCACCGCGCCCTCGTGCAGCACATAGGCGCGGTCGACCAGCTCCAGCGTCTCGCGCACCTTGTGGTCGGTGATCAGCACGCCGATGCCGCGCTGGCTCAGCGCGCCGATCAGGCCGCGCATCTCGGCGACGGCGATCGGATCGACGCCGGCCAGCGGCTCGTCGAGCAGGATGAAACGCGGCCGCGCCGCCAGCGCGCGGGCGATTTCGACGCGACGCCGTTCGCCGCCCGACAGCGCCGCCGCCGGCGTGTCGCCGAGACGTTCGAGGTCGAACTCCTCGAGCAGCGCCGCGATCATCGCCTCGCGCTGGGCGCGATCGGGCTCGGTGAGCTCGAGCACCGCGCGCAAATTGTCGGCGACGCTCAAGCCGCGGAACACCGAGGATTCCTGCGGCAGATAGCCGATGCCCAGGCGCGCGCGGCGGAACATCGGCAGCCTGGTGATGTCGCGTCCGTCGAGCAGCACGGCGCCGGAATCGGCCGAGATCAGGCCGCAGAGGATATGGAAGGTGGTGGTCTTGCCGGCGCCGTTGGGGCCGAGCAGGCCGACCACCTCGCCGCGCCGCAGGCTCAGCGACAGATCGCGCACGACGGGTCGGCGGTTGTAGCGCTTGTCGAGGCGCACCGCCTCGAGCCCGCTATCCGTCGATACCGCGCGCAGCGCCGGCTCAGCCGACGATCCCGCACCGGTCCGCTTGCCCCACCACATCACCACGCCCCCGACACCACGAACACTCCCGCCGTCGTTACCGGCATGGCGCGCCCTTGGGCGCGCCGCCCTTATCAAGCATGACCGCCACGCGCCCGCGCGGCGCGGACGTCACGCGCATCGACCCATCTTTGGTATTGATCTCGGCCGCCGCGCCCTCGAGCCGATCATTGCCGCGTGTCAGCGTCACGTCGCCCGAGAGCTGCGCGTCGCCGCTCCGCGGGTCGTAGACGACACGGTTCGCCTGCACCGTGCCGGCGCAGGACGTGACCCGCACGTCGCCCTCAGCTTCGACCCGCGCCAGCCGTGTACGGCCGCGCGCGCCAGCTTCGACCGGCTCGAAATGCAGGCTCAGCACCGCCGCGCGCAGCTCCTCGCCGGGGCGCACCAGGCGCACGCCGCCCCGCGCGACCACGACCCGTCGATCATCGTGCAGCTCGATGAATTCGCTCGCGATCAGCCGCGCATCGCCGCTGCTCACGGCGAGGCCGGCGCCGGTCAAGCGGCCGACGCGCTTGTCGATGTCATAGGTGGCGCGTCCACCCGTCGCCACCAGATCGCCGCGCGCGATGCGCACATCGCCCTCGGCCTCGACGCGGAACACCTGGCCGCGCTTCGCCTCGTCGTCGCGATACCAGGCGCGCAGGGTGCCGGCGGCGATCGAGGTCTGGCCACGCGTCAACTTGGCGTTGCCGCGCGCGACATAGAGCTTCTGCGTCCTGTCCCATTCGAGGCCCTGGTCGGCGGTGACCTCGATGGCGCGATCGGCCGTCTGCGCGATCGCGGCGCCCGACATCAGGGCGGCGAGCAGAGCGAGGGTCGCGGCGCGCATCTCAGCGCGTCTCCTCGTCCGGGCGCAGCAGCAGGCGCACGCGGCCGGTGAAGATCACGCGCTCGCCATGGCCGCGCACCTCGATGCCCTCGGCGTCGACCTCGCCATCCGGTCCGTCGCCACGGATCGGCCGGTCGCTGATCATGCTGCCGGCGCGCGGATCGACGCGCAGGCGCTCGGCGACCACGGTGTTGCCGCGGTCGTCGCGCGCCGTGACGTTGCCGGCGAAGTCCATGTGGCTCTCGGTGCGGTCAAAGCGGCCAGTTTCGGACCAGACCTGGATGCGCCGGCCGTTGCGCGCCGTCAGCTCGATGCGCGGCGCCGTCAGGTCGATCACGGTGTCGTCGCGGCCACGCTGGGTGGCGCGCTCGGCGGCCAAGGAGTAGGGCTGATCGGTACGATCCAGGCCGCTCAGCCTGGGACGGTCGAGGCTGGCATAGTCCGTGCGGTCACCGCCCACCGGCGCGCGGCCCACCGGCATGCGCACCACCTCGCCGGTCAGCAGCGGCCAAACCAGCCCGGCCATCACGATGATGAGGGCCAGGAAGGGCAGCGCGATCTGGATGTGGCTGCTGTAGCGCGCCAGAACGGGCAGCGGCGCGGCCGGCCGGGCGGCGAAAAGCCGACGCCGTGCATCTTGGCGATCGACCCGGATTTTTGCGACATCCCCGCTCATGCCGGAGCATCTAGCGGGCTGGGTCAGTTCAATGTCAAAGCAATTTTCGCGCCAACTTGCCTCAGGTCAGTTCATATTTTATTCTCAATGAGCGAAAATATCGGTCTCCGCCCAGCCGTCGAGGTCCAGTTGCGCGCGGGCCGGCAGGAAGCGGAAGGCGGCCTCGGCCAGCGCCACGCGCTCTTCGCGCTGCAGCATGGCATCGAGCTTCGCCTTCAGTCTGTGCAGGTGCAGCACGTCGGATGCGGCATAGACGATCTGCTCTTCGCTGAGCGTGTCGGCGCCCCAGTCGGAGGATTGCTGCTGCTTGCTGAGCTCGACGCCCACCAGCTCCTTGCACAGATCCTTCAGGCCGTAGCGATCGGTGTAGGTGCGCACCAGGCGGGCGGCGATCTTGGTGCAATAGACCGGCTGGGTGACGACGCCGAGATAGTGGCGCATGACCGCGATATCGAAGCGGGCGAAGTGAAACAGCTTCAGCCGGTTCGGATCGGTCAACAGGGCGCAGAGGTTGGGCGCGTTGTACTCGCCACGAGCGAACTGCACGAGATGGGCATCGCCGTCGCCGGACGACAGCTGCACGACGCAGAGCCGGTCGCGATGCGGGTTCAACCCCATGGTCTCGGAATCGATCGCCACCACCGGCCCGAGATCGAGGCCGGACGGCAGGTCACCCTTGTGCAGATGATTTGTCATGGCGGTCGGTGGTGCCCTGGAGAAGACTCGAACTTCCACGCCTCGCGGCACTAGTACCTGAAACTAGCGCGTCTACCAATTCCGCCACCAGGGCACGAACCGCCGACCAAGGCGCCTCGGTTAATGGCCGGGCCGCTGGATGTCAACTATTCATCGATTTCTCGTCCCACAGACGGATGGCGTAGCCATCCGGGTCGAGCAGTTCGGCACCAAAGCCCCAGAACACCTTCCTGGGCGGATGGCCGTCGCGGGCACCCTTCGCCGACATGTCAGGGTAGGCGCTGTGCACGTCGTCGACCTGGAAATAGAGCGCGAAGGCCTCGGGGTGCGCCGGCACCGGCCCCTCGGCCAGGAAGATCGTGAAGTCGTGCTCGTCGCGCACCGCCACCGAGCGGCGGTCGGGCATCTCGAACTCGACCGTGAGGCCGAGCACCCCGACATACCAGCGGCGCGAGGCCTGCCAGTCGCTGACCGCCAGGGTGAGGTGATCGAATTTCAACATCGTCGTGCCTCCCGAGGCTTCTCGACTCAGAAGTGGTCTGGCCTGGCGACCTCGACATCGGAGAGATAAACGATCGCGGTGAAGTCGCGCAGCCGCTCGACACTATCGTTCAGCAGCCGACGCGCGACATCCTCGCGTGTGATGGCGATCACCAGCGCGTTCTCGAGGACTCGGCTCGCCTCCTCGCCGTCGCGCCGCCCCTGGCGCCCACGCCCGGCGATGTGCGGTATCACCGTGTGGCCGGTCACACCGGCTTCGCGCAGCCACTCGACGACATCGTCGAGGATGGCGCGTTCGCACACGATCTCGACCTTCTTGCGGCGATGGATGGTCGCGTCGCTCATGGTGGCTGCCTCAAGGACGGAGCGCGGCGGCGATGGCCGTGTAGAGCGGGATGCCGATCGCGACGTTGAACGGGAAGGTCACGCCCAGCGACAGCGTCAGATACAGCGCGGGATTGGCCTTGGGCAGCGCCAGTCGCATGGCCGCCGGCACGGCGATGTAGGAGGCGGACGCGCACAGCGTGGCGAACAGCGCGACGCCGCCGACCGAAAGACCCAGGGCCGATCCAAGCCCCAGGCCGACCACCGCGCCGATCAGCGGCTGGATCACCGCGAAGGCGAGCAGCGCCGGCGACAAGGCGGGCGCGGCGCGCAGCTGGCGCATCGCCACCACGCCCATGTCGAGCAGGAACAAGCACAACAGCCCGTTGAACAGGTCGCCCATCAGGGGCTTGACCTTGGCGTAGCCTGGCGCGCCGGCGATCCAGCCGATGAGGAAGCCGCCGACCAGAAGCACGATGCTGCCGTTGAACAGCACCTCTCGCCAAAGATGACGCGTGGCCACCGCGGTTCGCGGTCCGGCGAATCCCGCCCGGCGCGCGAGCAGCAGGCCGGTGACGATCGCCGGCGTCTCCATGACCGCCATCATCGCCACCAGATAGCCTTCGAACGCCATGCCGCGCGCGGCGAGGAACTCGCTGGCCGTGACGAAGGTCACGACGCTGACCGACCCGTAATGCGCGGCGATCGCCGCGGCGTCGACCGCCGCCGCGCGGGTCGTCGCCCGCAGCAGCGCGTGGGCGACGACCGGCAGCAGGAAACTCACGACCCCCGCCACGACGATGGCCAGGATCGCGTCTGTCGACACACCACCGGCCAACGCCACGCCACCCTTCATGCCGATCGCCAGCATCAGGTAGATCGCCAGGCCCTTGGCGACAGCGTCGGGAAACTCGAGGTCGGATCGGACGAACGCCGCCAGCGCGCCCAGCGCGAAGCACAGCGTCATCGGCGACAGCAGATTCGCGCCGGCGAGAGACAGGATCTCAGACGGCATCGGCGCGCACGCGGTGTCTGCGGACAATCGCCAGGGTCACGGCTCCATGATTCCGCGGATCGCTGAGCTCCCGCTTGGCCACAGGCGGACAGCATATATGCGGCCGGATGCCACTTGCGAACATCGCGTTGCGGTTGATCATGAGGCGGTGCGCCGTGATGGTGGCGGCGATGGGACCCTCGGCGTGCCGCGGGTCGTCCACGGCTTCGGCACTCGTAATGTGCTCTAAGACGATCCGCAAGACGCTCCGCAGCCCGGGGAAATCGGCTCACAGCGGCACAAGCACCCGGTCCATGAACGCTTGTCCCCTGTCGAGAACGTCCGTCCCCTGATCGGCCATCTCACCATGGATCAATAGTGGCGTTGCGACGCCCCGCATCCTCTCCAACACCCGGCGGACCCTGCCAATGTCGGTCACGCTGGCGGCGGAGTTCGTGATGCTGCGCGTTGGGTACATCTTCACCGCCGTGACAGTCCCTTCGGCGAAGCCCTGCGCGAGGTCTTCGGAATCGTGTCTTCGGTCAGGAAAGGCGTCATCAGCGGCTGGAACCTGGAGCCGTCGGGCAAGACGCGTCGGATCCGATCGCGATAGGCGGCCGCTTGGGCGGCCGACCTCACCGGCGCAGCGAGGTTCGGCATGGCGATGGCGCGTCCAAACGTGCGCGCCGTCTAGGGCAACGCCATGCCCGACGCGGCGCCATCGCGAAGGTGCACATGCCAGTCGTCGGGTCGGGAGAGGATCATCTCTTCCATCAGGGTCACGTTCGCCCCGTTTCCCGCGCCTGACGCGCACCTTGCGGTTCTGTCCAGAGCTCCAGCGGCGTCAGCCGCGCCGTCTTCTTCGACTGGTGACGATCCATGCGATGGAGCACATTGTCGAGAAAACGCACCGCTTCGACGATGAATGGTCCTTTGTTGAGCATCACGCATTCAGCGCGCTGCGCCATCGCCGCATCGGTTACTTCGGCCCGGCTGGGGGCTCCTTCTTCAACCATGTCGGCCAAGACCTGGGTCGCCCAGATGACCGGCACGCAGGCCGCCTCGCAGAGCCATAGGATATTCTCTTGGACTTCGCTGATCCGCTCGAAACCAAGTTCAACCGCCAGATCTCCTCGCGCGATCATGACCGCCAGTGGGTGTTGCCCGGCGCCTTGCACGACCAGATCCGGAAGGCTCCTGACGGCAAGCGCGGTTTCGATCTTGATCACCAAGGGCTGCGCGGGACGTCCGCCGCGTCGTGCCGCCAGTTCCCGCTGAATAAGCTTGATGTCCGGCGGACGCTGAACGAAAGAGAACCCGACGAGGTCGGCATTATCCGCAACAAAATCGAGATCGCGGAAATCCTTCTCGGTCAGAGGCGGAAGATCGACCGCGGTATCCGGGAAGTTCAGTCCCTTGTTGAGCCTGAGCTTCACGCCCTTGCTGCGCGCCTGCACGACGCGAAGCACCGCGCCGTCCGGCTCGATCCTTTCGACGCGCGCCGCGATGCGGCCGTCGTCGATGAAGATCCGTGCTCCGACCTCAAGCTGATCAAGAACCTCCGGGAACGTCATCCGGATGACGATGGCGTCAGCCTCCGCCTGAGCCGGCATTCGACCTACCAACAGGACAAGATCGTCGCGGTAGAGCCGCGTCTTCTTCGGCGCGAGGACTTCGGCGATCCGGCATTTGGGACCGGCTATATCCATTAGGATCCGGCAGCTCCTGCCTTGATCGGTCGCCGCGGCGCGGCTGTTTTCGATCATGGCCGCCCAGATCTCCGGCCCGTCATGCGCGCAGTTGATGCGCAGGCAGTCCGCGCCAGCGCGAATGATCTCGGCGACCAGGGCGCGATCTTGACCGGCCATAGTCGGCAAGGTCACCATGATTCGCGTGCCAGGACCGTGCGGATCGTCCCCGAAAATCCTGGCTTGCTCTCGCCCTAAAATCCGCTTTCCGTTCCGGAAGTCCAAGGGGGTGGGATGGGACACCGCGGGCTGACCGGCCATTTCGGCCAGCGTCGCGCAGACGGCGTCAAGTGTTGCCATGACGCGGCCCTCACTCCGTCCGAGCGACGTCAGTCCAAGCGCCGAGAGCTGATGCTGCAGACCGCTCAAATCATGGCGACGAAACGCCAGATACTGCGCCAAATTGGTCGCTCCAGGCAGAAAGCTCCGCCGCGCCACCATGGGGGACCAGCCCTCGACCATGGCTTGGCTCTCCCGAATGACGGCAGCTCGGATGTGAACCATCCTGGACAGGAGGCGCTTCGCGGATACCTTCCGGTCCGCCTCGCGGGAGCGGCCCACGGCGGGACGTTTCAAGCTCGAACGTCGGTTCGCATTCAGCGGCATCACGTCTCCGGTCGCGCGGCTCAAGCCGCCTGCGTGAGTTGTCCGCGGCCGGCGGCCTCGATAGTCCTGCGTAGGGCCGGATCAAGTTCACGGTTAATGGAAGGATCGTCGAGCCAGACCGTCTCGGCCGCGGTATCGGCATCGATGGCGAGCGCGGCCGCCGCAAGCTGGCCCGGTGTGTCGGGGCGGGCGATGACGTTTCACGAGTATCGGCTTTGACGCACCGAGCGGCTGAAGGAGATGCGATGATGTGCGTGGCGGTGCGGACGGGACATCGATGGTCATCAATCGTCTCCCGCAGGGCGAGTGGCGGGCCGTGTTCCAAGGGTATCCGGGAGCGGCGTTGCCAGGCCGTGGCTGGCGGTTTCATCTGTCACCGCCGCACGGGTTTTCCATAGCGAGATCAGGATGCCGCCCCCGATGAGGGACAAGGTCACGCCGAGAGAGATCGCGGGGTCGACCTTGCTGACGATCTGGTTCCAGAAGATCTTCGCCCCGATGAAGACGAGCACGATGGCGAGCGCGTACTTCAGATACTCGAAGCGGTGCACCATGGCGGCCAAGGCGAAATAGAGGGCGCGCAGACCGAGGATCGCCATGATATTGGCCGTGAACACGATGTAGGTATCGGTCGTGATGGCGAAGATCGCCGGCACCGAGTCGACGGCGAACACAAGGTCGGCGATGTTGATCACGACGAGCGCGAGGAACAGGGGCGTCGCGAAGCGCGTGAGCTTGCCCGTCTGCGGATCGGGCTTGCGGACGAAGAAGCGCGAACCGTGCAACTCGGACGTGACACGCATGCGCTTGGACAGGAAGCGCACGACCGGATTCTTCGACACGTCCTGCTCGCTCTCGCCCATGACGAGCATCTTGATGCCCGTGGCGATCAGGAAGGCGCCGAAGATATAGAGCACCCACTCGTACTCCTGCACGAGCGCCGCGCCGAGCCCGATCATGATGCCGCGCAAGACCAGCACCGCGAGGATACCCCAGAGCAGTGCCCGGTACTGGTATTTGGCGGGAATGGCGAAATAGCTGAAGATCAGCGAGATGACGAAGACGTTGTCGATCGAGAGCGCCTTCTCGAGGGCATAGCCCGTGAAGTACTCCATGCCCGAGGTCGGACCCATCGACCACCACAGCCAGCCGCCGAACGCCAGCGCGATCGCGATGTAGAACGCGGACAACACCAGGCTTTCGCCGACACCGAGCTCTCGGTCATTCTTGTTGAGAACGCCGAGGTCGAAGGCGAGCAAGGCGCCGACCACGACTGCGAAAACCAGCCAGAGCCAGACCGATTGGCCGATGAATTCGCGGGTCAGGAAGTCGGCGAGCAGTTCCATGAGAATAGTCCTTAATGCTCAGGTGTTCGGGAGCACGCGTTGAAGGGTCATAGGCCCGACGTTGCGCCCGGCCCGAGGGGCAGAGAGCAGCGCGGACCTTTCGGGAGCCGTCGATTAACGATTCCGCCCTTGCGCAGCGATGGGGTGGCACCTCAGTGCGGCAGAAGCACCGGCAACGACGGGGTAGAGATCACGGTCTTTGTCGCGCCGCCCAAGATGAAGTCGCGCGGGCGGAAGTGCCCACAAGCGCCCATGACGAGAGCGCCCATGACGAGCAAGTCGAGGTCGTATGCGCCCACACAGTCGTCGACGTCCGGGCCGACCGCTCGATCACCGGTGGATCCGGGATCCACCGTGCCCGCGAGTCCGACGCCGAACCATGTCGGCGTCGGGCCCCGTCAATCGAACAGCTCGGACAGGAACGACTTCTTCCGCTTGCCGTGGCGATAGTCGTCATCGTCGTCGCGGTATCGCCTCTGGTCGTCACGATATCGGCTGTCGTCGCCACGATATCCGCCCGACCGATCGTCCTGTCGTACCGGCTCTTCACGCGGTTGCGCCGGCTTCATGTCCGCGACGCTGCGTTCGATGATCTTGTCGATCTCGCCGCGATCCAGCCAAACGCCGCGACACGTCGGGCAATAGTCGATCTCGATGCCCGCGCGTTCGGACAGGGTCAGCCCGGTCTTGCAGATCGGGCATGACATGGCGGCGACGGATTCAACGTTGCGCATGGTCAGGCAATCCCGTGGGTATGGTACTGGTGGTGCTGGTGAAGGCGACGCATGCGGTCCTTGACCAGCAGCTTCAGCTTCTTGAGCCGCAGCAGCCGCCAGGGGTTTAGCGTGCGCCGGTTGCCCTGCTCGTCGCGGATCGCCGCATCGAGCCGGCTGTGGAGACGGGTCAGTCGGTAGCTAAACGGAATCATCGCCTCTCTCCGTCGATGGTCTGGCCAATCGGACATCAGCGATGCGTCGCGGAACCCCGCTCAACCTGCATCGCGCAGGCCCGATGCGGATCCGGGCTTTCAAACTCCAGGGAGAAACCGCCGGAGCGGCCTGATCCGCGACCCAAACCTAACGTCGACAGCAATAGTCTTCTAATATTAAACTTGCCGTTCTCCGATAGATTTAAACTATCGGCCCGTCTTTCGCGCCGTCTCGTCGCCGAGAAGCAGGCTCGCATCCGCCTGGATGCGCTTGGCGATCATCCGGTATGCCGGCGCATAGGCGGCGCCGGACCGCCACGCCGCGGCGATACTCCGGGTGTAGGCCCACCGCGTCGGCCGCAACACCTTGACGCCCGCCAGGCCTCCCACGTCGGAGCGGATGTAAAGCTCCGGCAGGATCGCGAGGCCGAGGCCGGACGCCGTCATCTGATGGACGCTGTCCAGGCTGGTGCCCTCGTAGTCGCGCAACAGGGTCATCCCCAGCTCGGCGCAGATCGCCGCGACCTGGCGGTGCAGGTGATGACGAGGGTCGAGACTGAGGACCTGGGCGCCCCGCAGATCGGCCAGGGACAGCTTGGACGCGCGCGCGAGCGGATGATCCGGCGGCGCGACGACGAGCAGGCGTTCACGAAACAAGGGCTCGATGTCGGCGTCGCTGGCTTCGATCGGCAAAGGTCCCAGCATCATGTCCAACGTACCCCTGGACAGCTCGAGCGCCTGATCGCCGGGGATGCCCTCCTTGATATGCAGCCGAAGATCGGGTTGCTCGCGGTGCAGCGCCGCGACGATCGCCGGCATCAGATAAGGACCCAGGGTCGGTGTGACGCCGAAACGCAACGTGCCGACGAGTCGCTCGCCGGCCCGGCGGGCGAGGCTGCGGATGTCCTCGACCTCGACGATGAGTCGCCGGGCGCGCGCCGCGATGTCCCGGCCGATGGGCGTCAAGGTCGCGCCGGATGCCCGTCGTTCGACCAGAACGGCGCCAAGCCGTTCTTCCAGCGCGCGTATCTGTTGGCTGAGCGACGGCTGGGAAACGCGGCAAGCGTCCGCCGCACGGTGGAAATTCTCGAGATCGGCGATCGCGACAAGGTACTCGAGCTGGCGCAAGGTCGGCATTGTTGGTGTCCCGGAGTCGGCAGTTGGTTCCCACCGATTCAATGCATGGCTATCGCATATGGACTTTGGTCTTACCTTCCCCCGGAGGGGGAAGGTGGCGCGGAGCGACGGATGGGGGATGTTGAAGACGAACGCAGGAGTCCGTCTTCAACATCCCCCATCCGCCCTTCGGGCACCTTCCCCCTCCGGGGGAAGGTAAGACCAAGTCAAACCGGCCACATGCGATAGCCCTGCCGTCAATATGGTCGCATCCCACCGGTCCGTCTGTTCCGTCCCGGCCCCACCTGTACTATACGCCGACAATCGAAGCATTCGGCAGCGGGGCGTTACAATGGATATCCGGCAGGTCACGGTCTTCGGCGGCACGGGCGTCATCGGTCGCTACGTCGTGCGCGCGCTGGCCGCCCGCGGCTATCGCGTGCGCGTGGCGGTGCGCCATCCCGGGCTGGCGGATTTCACCAAGCTGGCCGGCGATGTCGGCCAGGTGATGGCCGTGCTGGCCAATGTCCGCTATCCGGAGTCGGTGCGCGCGGCGATCGCCGGCAGCCAGGCCGTGGTCAACGCCTGCGGTATCCAGATCCAGCGCGGCAAGCAGAAGTTCAAGGCGGTGCACGACGAGGGTGCGCGCCACATCGCCGAGGCGGCGCGCGACGCCGGCGTAGCGCGGGTAATCCATATCTCCGGCCTGGGCGCCGACAACCAACGGCCGGGCAACCGCTTCGTCGCGTCGAAGGCGATGGCCGAGCATCAGATGAACCGCGCCTTCCCCAGCGTGACCATCCTGCGCCCCAGCGTCGTGTTCTGCCCGGAGGACAAGTTCTTCAATCGCCTGGCGCAGGCGGCGCGCATGCTGCCGTTCGTGCCGGTGTTCAACGGCGGCAGGGCGCGCTTCCAGCCGGTGCACGCCGGCGACATCGCCGAGGCCGTCGTGCGCTGCCTGGCCGAGGAGCGTACCCAGTTCGGCGTCTTCGAGCTGGGCGGCCCGCGCGTCTACACCTACCGCGAGCTGGTCGAGCTCACGCTGCGCATGACCGGGCTGAAGCGCCGCATCATCAACCTGCCGGCCTTCCCGGTGCGCATCGGCGCCTTCTTCGCCGAGTTCCTGCCCAAGCCGCCGATCACCCGCGACCAGCTCGACCTGCTGCTGCGCGACAACATCGTGCGCCCGGGCAGCCAGGGCTTCGCCGAGCTCGGCATCCAGCCGCGGGCGGCCGAGGCGATCCTGCCGATGTATCTCGACCGCTACCGCGTCGGCGGCCGCTACGACATCGCGGCGCCGGCGTGACGGCGCGCGTCGCGTATGGCCAGTTTGACTTGGTTTTACCTTCCCCCGGAGGGGGAAGGTGCCCGAAGGGCGGATGGGGGATGTCGAAGACGGACACCGGGTTTGTTGAAACATCCCCCATCCGTCGCGCTTCGCGCGCCACCTTCCCCCTCCGGGGGAAGGTAGATGCAATTCAATATGCGATCGCCTCGCCGCTCGCCGGGACAGGGAGAAAAACGCCGTGAGCGGCCGCATCGAGATTGAGCGCGACGGGCCGGTCGCGATCATCCGTTTCGACAATCCGCCGCTGGGCTATCTCACCGCCGCGATGGTCGATCAGCTCGACGTCGCCACGACCGAGCTGGCCGCCGATAGCGCCATCCGCGCCATTGTGCTGACCGGCAAGCTGCCCGACGTCTTCGTGCGCCACTACGACGTGGCCGAACTGCTGGCGCTGGCCGAGGCGCTGCGCGCCAAGGGGCGCACCTTCAGCGACGCCAAGCTGGCGCCACCGCGCCGGATCGACGCGGTGACCGAGCGCTGCGAGACCATGGACAAGGTGGTGATCGCCGCGATCAACGGCACGGCGATGGGCGGCGGCTTCGAGCTCTGCCTGGGCTGCGACATCCGCATCGCCCAGCGCGGCCCCTATTCCCTGGGCCAGCCCGAGATCAATATCGGCATCCTCGCCGGCGCCGGCGGCACGCAGCGCCTGACCAGGCTGATCGGCACCGCCCGCGCGCTGGAGATGTCGTTGCGGGGACGCACCGTGAGCCCGGACGAGGCCGCGCGGATCGGCATGGTGCACGAGGCGGTCGACGGCTCGGCGCTGGAGCGCGCGCTGGTGATCGCCCGGGAATGCGCGCGCAAATCGCCGTTGGCGGTCAAGCACATCAAGCGCCTGGTGCGCAGCGCCGAAGCCACGCCGCTCAACGACGGGCTGGCGCTGGAGCGCACCCTGTTCCTCGACCTGCTGGTGTCGGATCGTGCGGTCGAACTGATGAAGCGCATGGTCGAGGGCAACCAGGATATCCGCGCCGTCGACGAGGCGTAGCGGGAGCGCCGAAGCGTCGCGCGCGCCGTAGGCCTATCGCTGCGGCCGGCCGACAACGAGGCCCGTCATCTCGATGACCTCGAGGTCGCGCGTCTTCACCCGCATCAGCTGACGCAGCGCGTCGACGTTCCAGCTCGGATGCGGCGCGCCGCTGACGAAGTTGTCGCTGCCGTTGTCGGCGAGGAACATGCCGTACTTCTTCAACGCGACGAGAATGGCCTTCACCTCGGGCGCGAAACCCGAGACGTCGAAGTCGGCCCGCAGGCGCACACGCATGCCCATCGGCGCCAGGTCCTCGTCCAGGGCGTCGCTCGCATAGTGGCTCGCCGGCGGCACGTAGGCGCGCCGCGTCTTGGCGAGCGTGAAGCGCAACGCGTGCTCGATGACGCCCTTCGCGACCGCTTCGTCATGGCGCACGAGGCCGGGCAGGATCGGCAGGCCGGCCGCATCCGCCGAAGTCCAGCCGGGGTTGCGGACCTGGCTCTTCCTGAGGTCCCAGATCGCGCCGCCGTCGCCGCGCCAGGCGCCGTTGGCTTCGGGAAACGCGTTGAAGATTTCGTAGAGCCGCCACTCGTCGCGATCGAGCACGATGACGTGGCGATCGCCGGTGCCCTTCGGGCCGCCCTCGATCGGCGCGTCCGGCGGGATCGGATAGGGGCCCGCGTCGCTTTCCGCGGCGTACTCGACGAACCGGACCGGCACGCGCTTCTGGCCCTTCGCCACGACGACATACTGGATGCCGTTCGGGGCGCCCTCGTACTCGGTGCCGAAATCGGCCCGCAGCGGCTTGTCGAGGCCGATGCGCGCGAGAATGCGGCCGGACCGCGGATCGACCGGGCTCTTCGAGATGTCCTGATGCCAGGGACTGTCGTCCGGAAGCAGGCGCAGACCACCGAGGCTGGCGTTGGCGCCGAGCTCGACCTTGCCGGATTGGGCGTTCACGGCGGCGGCGGCCACAAGCGACGCCACAAGTGCCACGACGACAACAGCGCTCTTCATCGAGCCGTCCCCCTTCGATCCCAAGGCTATCATCCGGCATGCGCGGTCGCCGGTAAATGGCGCCGCTGCAGATCGCTGCATGGCGTTCGACTGTGACGCGCGGTAGAACGCATCCATATTTGGGGTGGCCGGCGGGACGCCGATGGGGCCCATGAACACGAGACCGATCGCATGCAGCTCGCCTCGCGCACCTACGAAGCCGACAGCATCGCCGCGGTGCAGGAACTCTATCACAGCAACGGCTGGACCGATGGCCTGCCCATCGTGCCGCCGACCGAAGACGCGGTCCGCGCCTGCCTCGAGCGGGTGATGATGACGCCCGACCAGCTCATCGGCATCGAGCCGGTGCGCGGCCTGCCGATCCTCGCCGAGAAGCTCGCCATCAACGCCGTGATGGCCGGCTGCCTGCCGATGCACTTCCCGGTCGTCGTCACCGCCTGGATGGCGATGATGCGCGAGGAGTTCCTGATGCATGGCGCCACCGCGAGCACCGGCGGCTGCGCCGTGCTGGTGGTGATCAACGGGCCGATCCGCCAGGAGATCGGCGCACTGGGCAGCTTCAACGCATTGGGCAACAGCGATCGGGCGACCGCCGTGATCGGCCGCGCCATCCGGCTTTGCCTGATCAACCTGATGGACGTACGCCCCGGCGCGATCGATCGCTCGACCCTGGGTCATCCCGGCAAGTTCAGCTACTGCGTCGCCGAGGACGAGGACGATCCCACGTGGCCGACCTTGGCCGAGCAGCGCGGCCTGCCGCGCGACGCCTCGGCGGTGACGGTCATGGCCGCCGGCGCGCCCCGCCAGATCATGAACGAGTGGACGACCAAGCCCGAGGAGATCCTCGAGACCTTCGCCGCCGAGATGCGCGCCAACCTCCGGCACTACTCGATCCACCCCGGCAACTACGCGCTGATCATCCCCCAGCAGCTGCGCGAGCACCTCAGGGCGGCGAAGTGGAGCCCGCGCGACATCGCGCAGTTCATCCACGAGCGCGCGCGCATCCATCGCCGCGAATGGGCCGATGTCGGCAAGGGCGCCGTGGTGCGCGACCGCGGCGACAGCGTCTATCCGGCGATGCAGTCGGCCGACCAGTTGCTGATCATCGCCGCCGGCGGCCCGGCCGGTGGCTTCGGCGCCGTGATCCCGCCCTGGCTCGGCGACAAGAGCCACGCCGTCACCCTGCCGATCGGCGCCTGCGTCGATTGCGAGCCACCGCCCTCCGTGAAGGGAAGCGTCCCATGATCTTTCGCGTCCTCGATCCTACGCCCGAGAAAGTCGCCGCCATTGGCAAGCCAGCGCCGCGCCTCGATACCCTGCGCGGCAAGACGGTGGGCCTGATCTCCAACGGCAAGGAAGGCAGCAAGGGCTTCTTCGCCCATATCGAGGACGTGCTGCGCCAGGAGTACGGCGTCGCCAAGGTCGTGCTGCGCACCAAGCCCAACTACAGCGCGCCGGCGCCCGCCGGCATCGTCGGCGAGATCAGGAGCTGGGACGCGGTGATATCAGGCATAGGCGATTGAGGCTCCTGCTCATCGTGCAGTCTGCACGACGCTGTCTCCGCCGAGCGCGAAGGTGTCCCCGCCTTCGGCGTGATGACCACCAACTTCGTCAGCGCCGCCGAGCTGATGGCCCAGGTGCTGGGCATGCCCGGCTACGCCTTCGCCATCATCGACCATCCCGTCAGCAGCGCGTCGGACGCGGTGCTGCGCGAACGCGCCATCGCGGCGCTGAAGCAGGGGCGCGGGTTCCTGTTGAAATAGCGAGCGACCTTACCTCTGGTTGCGCGGCATCATCGGCCGCCCGATGATGCCGCATACATGTGGGAGATCGCGCATGACGACCTACTACAGCGCCACCGGCCTGATCGCGCCGCCAACGATGCTGGTCGACGCGCCGCCTTTGGTTGCACCGTCAGCTGGCGGTCGACAGATGCTCGACATGACCGGGCTGGGCGAAGTGGTGGTCGGCGCTGGCAAGTCAAAGAATGTCGACTTTGCCGTTCACAGTCACATCTTCACGCGCGGCCTGTTCAACTGCTTCGCCGTCTGCGCTGTGTGGGAAAAGGAAGGTGGCTCTTTCAAGAAGGGCTTCCTCGCTCACATCAGCATGCCCAAGCACAGCTTCTTCAAGACAAGCCTCGCCTCGATCCCGAAGGACGCCTTCGTCGCGTGCAGCGTTGGCGCCGGCCTCTGGGGTGCTGAGATCGCCCAGATACTGGAGGATCATGTGCCGGCCGCCAATGTCTGGATCTATACCCGCCCCAACAACGACGATCATGTTGGCTTCGGCATCGACCGCGGCGGACGCTTCGGCGAGACCTTGGGTAAGGGCTGACCTCGGACCTGCCTGCTGGCGTATGTCGGTCATCGCACACCGGAACTGACAGCCGAGCCTCAAAAGCGTCCGCACCAAGAGCACAACGCTGGCCCGTCCGTGACGCGGGGGTCCGCCGCTATTCGCCGATGCCTTACGCGCCCATGATCGTTGCCTCTGACAGAGAGGAAACGATCATGCGCGCATGGCGATTCGGCATAGCGCTGTTGGCCGTGATGGCGGGGCTGTCGGCGACAGTCGCGCTGGCGCAGAAGCCCGGCGGCACGCTGCGCATCCAGCTCGGCGACACGCCGCCCGGCCCGTCGTTGCACGAGGAGATCACCGTCGCGGTCGCCGTGCCGTTCATGGGTGTGTTCAACAACCTCGTGATCTACGACCAGTCGATCGCGCGCAACACCTTCGAGACCATCCGGCCCGAGCTGGCGCGCGCGTGGAAGACCAGCGACGACGGCCTGCGGCTCACCTTCACCTTGCGCCAGGACGTGAAGTGGCACGACGGCAAGCCGTTCACGGCGGCCGACGTGCGCTGCACCTTCGACATGCTGATGGAGAAGGGCGAGGCCCGGCTCCGGCGCAATCCGCGCGGCATCTGGTACGAGAACGTCGAGACGCTCAGCGCCAACGGCGATTTCGAGGTCACGTTCCACCTCAAGCGACCGCAACCGTCGTTGCTGGCGCTGCTCGCCGGCGGATGGTCGGCGATCTATCCCTGCCATGTTCCGCCGGCGCAGATGCGGCGCCATCCGATCGGCACCGGCCCGTTCAAGTTCGTGGAGTTCCGCAGCAAGGAGAGCATCCGGCTGGAGAAGAACCGCGACTACTGGAAGCCCGGCCGCCCGCATCTCGACGCCATCGAGTACACGATCATCGCCGATCGCGCGACGCGCATGCTGTCCTTCATCGCCGGCCGCTTCGACATGACGTTCCCGACCGACGTCACCGTGCCGCTGCTGAAGGACCTGCGGACGCAGCTGCCGACCGCTCAATGCACGCTGCGGCCACTGGGCGCCAGCTACAACCTGATCATCAATCGCGACGCGCCGCCGTTCAACGACGCGCGCGCCCGCATGGCACTCGCCCACACGCTCGATCGCAAATCCTTCGCCGCCATCGTCAGCGAGGGCGCCGATATCCTCGGCGGCTCGATGCTGCCGCCGCCCGCCGGCGTGTGGGGCGTCGGCACCGACGCGCTGAAGGACCTGCCGGGCTACGCCGACGACATCGAGGCGTCGCGCGAGAAGGGCCGCGCGCTGATGCGCGAGGCGGGTTACGGTCCGGACAAGCGGCTGAAGATCAAGGTCAGCACGCGCAACACCGCCGCCTATCGCGACCTCGCGGTGATCCTGATCGACCAGCTGCGCACCATCTATATCGACGGCGAGCTCGAGCCGATCGACGCCGCCGTCTACTTCAACCGCATGTACCAGAAGAGCTACATCCTGGCGCTCAACGCCACCGGCAGCGCGGTCGACGATCCCGACCAGCATTTCGCCGAGAACTACGGCTGCGGCGCGCCGCGCAACTTCAACGCCTATTGCGACGCCGGGCTCACCGCGCTGATCGCCGCGCAGTCGCGCGAGCCCGACATCGCGAAGCGCCGCGCCATCGTGCGCGACATCGAGCGCCGGCTGGTCGAGGATACCGTGCGGCCGATCATCACCCACAGCGTCGCCGCCGGCTGCTGGCAGCCCCAGGTCAAGGGGCTGACCATGATGATCAACAGCATCTACAACGGCTGGCGCTTCGAGGACATCTGGCTGGACAGGTAACGGTCAGAAGCGAAGGCGTTGTTTCTCTCTTTACCTTCCCCCGGAGGGGGAAGGTGGCGCGCAGCGACGGATGGGGGATGTTTCAACGCGTCAGGCGTCCGTCTTCGACATCCCCCTTCCGCCCTTCGGGCACCTTCCCCCTCCGGGGGAAGGTATAGTGGAGACTACTTCTTCGCCGGCTCGCCCGGCTTGCGCGGCGGTGGCGCCGGGGGTTGCGCCGGCGCGGCGCCGCGCAGCGCGTCGCGGGCGCGCTGGCCGAGGTCGCTGGTCTCGCCGACGAGCGCGATCACCCGCCTGAGGTCGGTGTCGGAGCCGGCGCGGTCGTTGCGCAGGCGGCGCGCCAGGCCGCGTTCGAGCAGCGCGTCGGGATAGTCCTTCTCCAGCTTGAGCGCCGCCTCGGCGTCGGCCAGCGCTTTGCCCGCATCGCCGGCGTTGCGCCAGGCGGCGGCGCGCAGCACCAGCACATCGGACCGGTTGGGCGACAGCTCCAGCGCGCGCGACAGGTCGGAGGCCGCTTCGCGCCAGGCCGAGACGGCGGCGAAGGTGATGCTGCGGTCGACCCAGATATCGGCGTTGCGCGGGTCGAGCAGGATGGCGGCGTTCTGCATCGACATCGCCTTCTCGCCCAGGCGCGCCGCCTGGTAGGCCTGACCGGCCTGGGCGAAGACCTCGGCGCGCAACTGCGCTGTCTGGCCGGTCATTTCCCGACCGAGTTGCTCCAACTGCGTGCCGGCCTCGACGTACTGGCCGGCGCCATAGAGCGCGATGGCGACGCAATGGCGGGCGGCCATGCCGCCGCCTTCCCTGAACCACTCCTGCGCCGCGTTCAGCGCCTTCACCGGCTCGGCGCGGGCCTGGGCCATGCAGGCGCTGTAGCGCCGCCCGGGATCCGTCGCCGGCGACTGCGCCAGGGCGGGCGCGGCGAGCGAGAGAACCACAGCCAGGGGGACGATACGTGCGATCATCGCCGCACACTTGCGCCAGGACATCGCGCCGGGCAAGGGTGACGCATGACGCACCGCCTCCTCTGCTTCGGCCTCGGCTACAGCGCGCGGTATCTCGCCGAGCGCCTGCGGCGACGCGGCTTCACGATTGTCGGGACCTGCCGCAGGACCGAAGGCGCCGCCGCGCTCAGCGATGCCGGCATCGAACCGCTGATCTTCGACGGGCAACGGCCGCTGGCCGCGGAAGCCTTCGCTGGCGTGACGCATGTGCTGTCCTCGATCCCCCCCGACCAGGACGGCGATCCGGCCTGGCGGCCGCATGCCGACTGGTTCGATGCCCATGCGAGCGGTCTCGCCTGGATCGGTTACCTCTCGACCACCGGCGTCTACGGCGACACCGGCGGCGGCTGGGTCGACGAGACCGCGCCGACGGCGCCGTCGAGCGACCGCTCTCGATGGCGCGTGGTCGCCGAGCAGCAATGGCTGGGATTGTGGCGGCGCCACGGCGCGCCCGCCCATGTCTTCCGCCTGCCTGGCATCTATGGCCCGGGCCGCAGCGCCATCGAGCAGGTGCGATCGGGCAGCGCGCGGCGCATCGACAAGCCGGGCCAGGTCTTCTCCCGCATCCATGTCGAGGACATCGCCGCGACGCTGGAAGCCTCGATCGACCGGCCGCGCGGCGGCGCGATCTACAACGTCGCCGACGACGAGCCGGCGGCCAACGCCGACGTGACCGCCTGCGCCTTCGAGCTCTTGGGCCAGCCGGTGCCGCCGGCCATTCCCTACGACCAGATCGCGCCCACGCTGTCGCCGATGGCGCGCTCGTTCTACGCCGACAATCGACGCGTGCGGAACGCGCTGATCAAGGACGAGCTCGGCGTGCGCCTCAGCTACCCCACCTATCGCGAGGGTTTGCGCTCAATCCTCGCTGCCCGCTAAGCGGCGCGCCGACACATCGCCTCGACCACGGCGAGCAGGCGATCGATGTCGGGTGGGGTCGACAGTCGGTGATCGCCGTCGCGCGTCAAGGTGAAGGCGATGTCCGGCGCCTCGATATGCTCGAGCAGGCGCCGCGAGAGGTCCCACGGCACGTCGGGATCCTTCATGCCGTGGAACAGATGCACCGGGCAGTCGAGCCGCAGCGGTGTGGTCAGCACAAGGTGGTTGCGGCCTTCGTCGATCAGCTCGCGCGTCAGGATGGTGGGTTCGGGCGAATACTGGCTGGGCCGCACGAGGCGACCGTCGCGCTCCAGCGCGACGCGGTCGGCTGGTGAGAGGTTCGCGAGCAGCAGTTTCTCGGTGAAGTCCGGCGCGGCGGCGATGCCGACCCAGCCGGCGACCCGCGCGCCCAGGCGCTTGGCCGCCAGCAGCGACAGCCAGCCGCCCATGCTTGAGCCGATCAGCACGACCTTGCCGCGCGCCGTTTTTTCAATCACATCAAGCGAATCTTCGAGCCATGCGCCGATCGTGCCGTCGGTGAACGCGCCACCCGATTGGCCATGGCCGGAATAGTCGAAGCGCACATAGGACTGGCCGACGCGACGCGCCCAGGCGTCGAGCGACGTCGCCTTGGTGCCGGTCATGTCGGAGCGGAAGCCGCCGAAGAAAATGACTGTGGGCAACCGACCCTCGACGAGTCGGTACGCGATTGTCGCGCCGCCGGGGCGTGCTAGTGTTCGCGGATGGTCGCTGCCTGTCGTCACGGCTTCGTTCTTTCAAGCGATGATCGTAACGGGCGTGCGCGCCCGTGAAGGACGTTCCTACCACCTCCGGTGTCGCGTCGGCGAGCCGTCCGCCCGCTGTGCTGCAGCTCGTGCCGGCGCTCGACCGCGGCGGCATCGCGCGCGCGGCGATCGACACCGCCGCGGCGCTGGTCGCATCGGGCGGCAAGGCGCTGATCGCCGGTGGCGGACAGGCGATGGCCGGCGAGTTGCGGCGCTTGAAGATCGTCCATCTCGATGTGGCGCTCGACGTCGACGGCCTGGTCGCCGCCTATGCCGGCCTCCGCCGCCTGCGCGAGGCGATGATCGGCCACGACATCGACATCGTCCATTCGCGCTCGCCGGCGACGGCCTGGATGGCGCGGCGGATGGCGCGCGATCTCGACATGCGCTTCGTCGCCACGGCGCATGCGCCCGGCGGCACCGGCGCCTGGTCGCGTCGCCTGTTCGACTCGGCGCAGGCGGCGGCCGAGCGTGTCATCGCCGTCTCCGACCACATCGCACACGACCTGCGCCAGCGTCATCGGGTGCCCGAGGCGCGGCTGGCGATGATCCGACCCGGCATACACCTCGACCGCTTCGACCCGGCGACGATCCGGCCCGACCGCGTCATCCGGCTGGCGGCACAGTGGCGGCTGCCCGATGACCGCCGCATCGTCCTGTTCCCGGCGCGCCTGACCGAGGATCGCGGGCAGGCGCGGCTGGTCGAGGCGCTGCGCGAGCTCAGCCGCGACGACGTCCACTGCCTGTTCGTCGGCGCCGAGACCCCGGCCACCGCCTTCGAGCGCCGCCTGCAGGCGCTGATCGAGGCCAAGGGCCTGGGCGGCCGCGCCGCCATCGCGCCCTACTGCGAGGATATGCCGGCGGCCTACATGCTGGCCGATGTCGTGGTCGCCGGCGGCGACGGCGAGGGCTTCAGCCGCGTCATCGTCGAGGCCCAGGCGATGGGCCGGCCGGCGGTCTGCGACTCCGCCGGCGGCGCCGTCGAGGCGATGCTCGCCAACATCACCGGCTGGAGCGCGCCGCCCGGCGTGCCCGCCGCCCTGGCCCGCAGCCTCGAACGGGCGCTGGCGCTCACCGAAGCCGACCGAGAGGCGCTCGCGGCCCGCGCCCGCGTCCATGTCCGCGAACGCTTTACGGTCGAGCGCATGGCACGCGAGACCCTGGCGCTCTATGCGGAGATGAAGGCCGGCGCCGTTCCGGCCTGACCTGCCATGACCGTCGCGCATCTGTCGCTGCGCAAGCAGGGTCTTCGCGAAGTACCCCGGTCGGTGTGGGACCGCAGCGGCCTCGAGACCCTGGTCTTGTCGGAGAACGAGCTGTCGGAGGTCTCCGCAGGCATCGGTGACCTGAAGCGGCTGCGCATGCTCGATCTCGGGCACAACAGGCTGACCGCCGTCCCGGAAGCCCTTGGCGATCTCGATGGCCTGACCGACTTCCTCTATCTCCATGACAATCGCCTGCGCGACCTGCCGCCGTCGCTCGGTCGCCTGACCCGGTTGCGCTACCTCAACATCGGCGAGAACGAATTCGACAGGCTGCCCGAAGCCGTGACCCGCATGGCCGGTCTGGTCGAATTGCGGGCGACCGACAATCAACTGACATCGCTGCCTGAATCGATCGGTCGGTTGTCCCGGCTGCGCGAGCTTCACCTGCGCAACAACGCGCTGTCGTCATTGCCTGATACGATCGGCGGGTTGCGGGAAATACGGCAGCTCGATCTGCGCGGCAATCCGTTGAGCCGTCTGCCAGCGGCGATCGCTGATCTGCCGCGGCTGGAAAAGCTCGATCTACGGTGGGTGACGACGCTCGAACCGCCGGCCTGGTTCACCGATCTCGAGGCGCGCGGCTGCCTGATCTATCGCTGAGACCGGCCTGCGACACCTTGACAGCGCAACGGGCCATCAGTACCTCCATGGCCATGATCGACCACGACCGACCGATCGCGCGCCTGTGGGGTGCGCACCGTCGAACGTCGACCGTCCGAACTTGAGGCGGCCGGACCCCCTCGCACGTCCGAAGGGAATTCCGGCCTGGCGCGAGCGCTCTTGATGGCGCCGTGCGTATTCGGGGCACCGCCGTCAGGCGCGCCCTTGTCCTGCCTCCCGTTCCCGAGTCTCAACCCATGATCAATCTTTCTTTGCCTGACGGCAGTGTCAGGTCGTTCGACAAGCCCGTCACGGGCGCCGAGCTGGCCGCCAGCATCGGTCCCGGCCTCGCCAAGTCCGCCCTGGCCGTGAAGGTCGACGGCGAGATGCGCGATCTCGCCCGCCCGATCGAGCGCGACGCCAAGGTGTCGATCGTCACGTCGCGCGATCCCGACGCGCTGGAATTGCTGCGCCACGACGCCGCCCATGTGCTCGCCCAGGCGGTGCAGGAGCTTTACCCCGGCACGCAGATCACCTTCGGTCCGTCGACGGAGTCGGGCTTCTACTACGACTTCGCGCGCGCCGAGCCGTTCACGCCCGAGGACTTCGAGAAGATCGAGAAGCGGATGGCGGAGATCGTCGACCGCGACCTGCCGATCGAGCGCGAGGTCTGGGACCGCGCCAAGCTGAAGAAGTTCTTCGTCGACCACGGCGAGAGCTTCAAGGCGCAGTGGTCCGACGAGCTGCCTGAAGGCGAAGAGATCACGGTCTATCGCCAGGGTGCATGGCAGGACATGTGCAAGGGCCCGCATCTGCCCTCGACGGGCAAGCTCGGCAAGGCGTTCAAGCTGATGCGCGTGTCGGGCGCGTATTGGCGCGGCGACGCCAAGAACGCCCAGCTGCAGCGCATCTACGGCACGATCTTCTTCAGCGACAAGGAGCTGAAGGCGTACCTCACGCAGCTCGAGGAAGCGGAGAAGCGCGACCATCGCCGCATCGGCAAGGAGATGGGTCTCTTCCACCAGCAGGAAGAGGCCGCCGGCATGGTGTTCTGGCATCCCAAGGGATGGCAGCTCTGGCGCACGCTCGAGGCCTTCCTGCGCCGTCGTCTCGACGCCGGCGGCTATGTCGAGGTCAAGACGCCGCAGCTCGTGGATCGCCGTCTCTGGGAGGCCTCGGGCCACTGGGAGAAGTTCCGCGAGAACATGTACATCTCGGAGAACGAGGAAGGCCTGCGCGACTACGTGGCCAACCCGGCCGAGCGCATCTTTGCGCTCAAGCCGATGAACTGCCCGTGCCATGTGCAGATCTTCAATCAGCGCCTGAAGAGCTACCGCGACCTGCCGCTGCGTCTGGCCGAGTTCGGCTCGTGCCATCGCTTCGAGCCGGCTGGCGCTCTGCACGGCATCATGCGCGTGCGCAGCTTCACGCAGGACGACGCCCACATCTTCTGCACGGAGAAGCAGATCGAGGAAGAGACGATCCGCTTCTGCGACCTGCTGCGCGGCATCTATCGCGACGTCGGCTTTCCGGAGTTCTTCGTGAAGTTCTCCGATCGGCCGCCGGTGCGTGCCGGCAGCGACGCGGTGTGGGACCAGGCCGAGGCGGCGCTGCGCGAGGCGTCGAAGGCGGCCGGCATCGACTTGATCCTCAACCCCGGCGAAGGCGCCTTCTACGGGCCCAAGCTGGAGTTCGTGCTGCGCGATGCCATCGGCCGCGACTGGCAGTGCGGTACCCTGCAGGTCGATTTCGTCCTGCCGGAGCGGCTCGACGCGTCCTATGTCGGCGAGGACGGCGCCCGACATCGCCCCGTCATGCTGCATCGCGCCATCTTCGGCTCGATGGAGCGCATGATCGGCATCCTGATCGAGAACTACGCCGGCCGCTTCCCGCTTTGGATGGCGCCGACGCAAGCGGTGGTATGTACGATCGTCAGCGACGCCGATGGGTATGCCGAGGAAGTCGCCAAGGCGTTGGTCGAGGCGGGGCTGCGGGTCGAGACCGATCTGCGCAACGAGAAGATCAACTACAAGGTCCGCGAGCATTCGCTGGCCAAGACGCCGGTGCTGATCGCCGTCGGCAATCGCGACGTCGAGGGCCGCACGGTTTCTATCCGCAGATTGGGCAGCGATCGGCAGGAAACCCTTGCGCTGGCGGATGCCGTCCATAGATTGAAGGAAGAGGCGAGCGCGCCGCGCTAGCGGCGCGTCCGTCCAAACCTTGTGAGAGCGCTGCCGGCGATATCCGCCGGCGGCAACCAGAGATGGAGATGCAGCGATAGCCAGGCCGATGCAACAATCCGCGCCCACCCGTGACGGGCCGCGCGTGAACCGCGAAATCCGGGCCCTCAGGGTCCGCCTGATCAACGAACTCGGCGAGATGGTGGGCGTTCTCGACGTCCGCGAAGCCGAGGAAATGGCGGCGGAAGCCGGTCTCGACCTGATCGAGATCTCGCCCAACGCCGATCCGCCGGTATGCAAGATCGGCGACTACGGCAAGTACAAGTACGAAGCGCAGAAGAAGGCCAACGAGGCGCGCAAGAAGCAGAAGGTGATCGAGGTCAAGGAGATCAAGCTCCGCCCCGGCATCGACGACCACGACTACGACGTCAAGATGCGCCAGATGCGCGGCTTCCTCGAGGAAGGCGACAAGGTCAAGGTCACGCTGCGCTTCCGCGGCCGCGAGATGGCGCACCAGGATCTCGGTGTGAAGGTGCTCGAGCGCGTGCGCGACGAGCTTGCCGACCTGTCGAAGATCGAAACCTATCCCCGGCTCGAAGGCCGGCAGATGGTGATGGTGCTGACGACCAAATAGCCCTGTGGCGATTGGCTGCCGCGCCGGGCATCGCGTTTTCGTTTCCCGCCCTGGCGCAGCAGCCGCTGACTGGCAGGCTCGCCGAGAGTTATCGCGCTTATGAGGCCGCCATGCCGCATCGTGCCTTCGCGGTCGGCGCGGGCAGCGCCGCGTTTCGCTGGCTGAGCGGCGGTTCATCGCCCGACAAGGTGATCGCCGACGCCCTGGCGGGCTGCGCCAGAAACAACGCCGACAAGCCCTGCCGGCTTCGACCTCTATCGCTTCGATCGGCGGTGCATCAACGACTGAGCGGGCGACGCCACATCGCTCTTCGCCCTGGACGCGGTGCGGCGGTCGACAGCGTGATCGCCGTCGCGCCGGCGCATCACGGCGAGACGCACAGCATGCGCGACGTCAGCGTGGCGCGGTCGGCCTGGCAGCAGATCATCGGCGGCACGAAGCGCGGCCCACGCGTCGCCATCGTGCTGTTCACCGGCGACACCTACGTCGTTGTCGGCCGTAGCGCGGACGCCAAGGCGGCGCCGGCCCGCAACGGCGTTGGCCATCTCGTCATCGACCAGCTGCGGAACTTCACCGGGTACAGCGCCGGGGTCGCTGCGGTGTTCGGCCGGACGTTCGGCGCCTGTCTCTTTAGCTTCGTCGAGACCGGCGCCGCGCCCTGCCAATAGGCGATGATCAGACGAGCTTCAGTCGCACGTCGACGTTGCCGCGGGTGGCGTTCGAGTACGGACAGACCTGATGGGCCTTGTCGACCAGCGCCTGGGCTTCGTCGGCCGGCAGGCCGGGTAGCGATACCGCGAGATCGATGTCGAGACCGAAGCCGCCCTCGGAGCGCGGGCCGATGCCGACCGTGGCCGTCACCTTGGTGTCTGCCGGCACTTTGCGGCCGGCGACGGCCTTCATGGCGCCGATGAAGCAGGCGGCGTAGCCCGCCGCAAAAAGCTGCTCTGGATTGTTGCCCGGCCCGCCAGCGCCGCCCAGCTCCTTCGGCGTGGCCAGCTTGACGGAGAGGCTGCCGTCCTCGGTGGCGGCTTCGCCATCGCGACCGCCCGTGGCAGAGGCGGTGGTGCGGTACAGAACCTTGACGGGCATGGGAAATCTCCTTTCGCGGAAGCAATCGCAGTGTATGTAGTGTGACGATCGATTGTGCACAATTAAATAGAGCGTGATAAATTCGCGATTGTCATACGCACAATCGAATGATGGGCGATTGACTGCAAAGTGATATATTTGCGCAATGACAAACACATCGCTTCTCAATCTCTCCAACCAGATGTGCTTTGCTGTCTATTCCATGGCCCATGCGCTGGCTCGGACCTACAAGCCCCTGCTCGAGCCGCTGGGCCTGACCTATCCGCAGTACTTGGTGATGCTGGTGCTTTGGGAGAAGGACGGTCTGACGGTGAAGGAGATCGGCCAGCACTTACGCCTCGACTCCGGGACCTTGACCCCCCTACTCAAGCGGCTGCAGACCGCCGGGCTCGTACATCGCCAGCGCGACACCAGCGACGAACGCCAGGTCCGCATCAGGCTGACCGATCAGGGCCGGACACTGCGCGAGAAGGCCGAGTCGGTGCCCTATGGCCTGCTCGAGGCCACGGGTTGCTCGCCCGAGGAGGCGGCCGCACTACGCACCCTGTTCGCCCGGCTGCGCGACCGGCTCGACAAAGCGGGTAGTTGATCCGTCAAGATGCGCCAGATGCGCTCCTGCCTCGAGGAAGGCGACCTGTCGACGAACGAGACCTATCCCCGGTTCCAAGGCCGGCGAATGGCGATGGTGCTGACCACCAAAGGGGCCGTCGGGCGGCTAGCTTCAGCGACGGTTGCGGTTGACAGCCTGCAGTACCGTCCGCTCGACGCTGATGGCCGCATCCAGCGTCCAGGTGCGCACCTGATAGCTGTTGTTGCTCATCACGAAACAGATGAGCGCCGGCACGGCAATCAGCAGAATCTTTGTAAGCACGACGCAGCAACCCGTGACTAATCAATGAATTTGATGATTATTTGACGATAATTTACTCCGCTTTCAGCCGAATGCAAGCGCCCAAATCGATGCTACACACCTGATTTATAAGATTTTTATTCTAGCCTTTTGGAATGGTTCGGCTTTCTGGCGGCGCGCCTGATTCTTGATTGTATTTCACGATGCCTGAGCAGCCGCTTTGAGGTCGACTCAAACCAACCTGGTCCCCAAGAAACGCCCGGGTCAACATGAGCATCGCTCGGCATTGGCGGTGGCCAAGCGTCCGATGACGTCGAGATCGAGCGAGGCGCCAATGCCCAAAATGACGACCAGAGAGCGCCGCCAAGAAGCGCTTCTCGCTGGCGGCGACCGGAGTAGCCACCTTGCGCACCCTGTTCGTCAGAATGCGCGACCGGCTCGACAAAGCGAGCAGACGATCATTTTTCCGGGGATGGGCGGAAATCGCGCACCGTAATACTCTTCGCAATTGGGGAGACTAGACCATGCGCAAGATCACCATCATCGGCTTCGTCTTGATCGCGTTCTGTGGCTCGGCTGCCGCCCAGGTACCCGTCGATACCGACAATCGCGTCGGCCAACCCCGCCCGACAAAGGGCACCGGTCCAGCCAAGTCACCGTTCTTTGACGAGTACGAGACCGGTGGCAACGTGAAGTCTCCGCGTGGCGCCAGCGGATCGCCGGCCGGCGTCCAGTCGCCGCGCGACCCTGCGTCGAATCTGCCGACCGGAAAGCGCTGAGACGCAAGGGCGGTCGGGGCGCCTTGCGCCCCTCCCCCCGCCTCTGTATAACCCCGCGTCCTTTCGGGCGGCCTGGCGTACAGGGCATGCCATGGCGGTCCCGAAAACATCCTGCCGGCGAACACGTCGGCTGCGCCCCTCCGGGGGCGCTAACTACTTGAACGAGGATGCAAATGCCCAAAATGAAGACGAAGAGCGCTGCCAAGAAGCGCTTCTCGCTGACGGCTACGGGTAAGGTGAAAATCCCCGTCGCCGGCAAGCGTCACGGCATGCGCAAGCGGGGTAACCGCTTCCTGCGCCAGGCCAGCGGCACGGTGATCGCCTTCGAAGGCGACGCGCGCAAGATCAAGCGCAACTTCCTGCCCAACGGCTGAGCGGAGGACACCGACCATGGCACGCGTCAAACGGGGCGTCACCGCCCGCGCCGCTCACAAGAAGGTTCTCGATCTCGCCAAGGGCTATCGGGGCCGCTCCAAGAACGTCTTCCGCGCCGCCGTCGAGAAGGTCGAGAAGGGCCTTCAGTACGCGTATCGCGACCGCCGCGCGAAGAAGCGGAACTTCCGCGCGCTGTGGATCCAGCGCATCAACGCCGCGGTGCGCGAGCACGGCCTGACCTATTCCGAGTTCATGCACGGCGCCCAGAAGGCCGGCATCGTGCTCGACCGCAAGGTGATGTCCGACATCGCCGCGCAGGAGCCTGAGGCGTTTAAGGCCCTGGTCGAACAAGCCCGGGCCGCGCTCTAGTCCTCGTTCCCGGCATCGCGCCGGGCCCATCCGAAGCGAAGGGGAGCGCCGGGCGACCGGCCTCCCCTTTTGTTGTCCTGACCTCATCGCCTTGAGGACTGTTCAATGGACGATCTCCAGACCATCCGCGAGGAGACGCTGGCCGCCATCGGCGCCGCCGGCGATCTGCGCGCGCTCGATGCGGTACGCGTCGCCGCTTTGGGCAAGAGCGGACGCGTCACCGGCCAGATGAAGACCCTGGGCGGGCTGGCGCCGGATCAACGCAAGGAGTTCGGCGCGCGCATCAACACGCTGAAGGGCGAGATCGAGGGCGCGCTGTCGGCGCGCAAGGTCGAGCTCGACCGCGTGGCGCTTTCCGCCAAGCTCGAGAACGAGCGCATCGATGTCAGCCTGCCGGCGCGGCCCGAGCGCGTCGGTCACATCCATCCGCTGAGCCAGACCATGGACGAGGTCTGCGCCGTGTTCGGCGAGATGGGCTTCGCCTGGGCCGAGGGTCCGGACATCGAGGACGACTGGCACAATTTCGAATCGTTGAACTTCCCGCCTGATCATCCGGCGCGCCAGATGCAGGACACGTTCTTCCTGCCGCCGCGCGCCGACGGCATGCCGATGGTGCTGCGTACCCACACCTCGCCGGTGCAGGCGCGCACGCTGCTCGATCCCGCGACCCAGAAGATGCTGAAGGCCGGCGGCTCGCTGCGCGTGATCGTGCCGGGCCGCACCTATCGCGTCGACAGCGACCAGACGCATTCGCCGATGTTCCACCAGGTCGAGGGCCTGGTGATCGATCGCGTGACACACATGGGGCACCTCAAGGGCTGCCTCACGGATTTCTGTCGCGCCTTCTTCGAGATCGACGATCTGCCGCTGCGTTTCCGGCCGTCCTACTTCCCGTTCACGGAGCCGTCGGCCGAGGTCGATATCGGCTGCTCGTGGAAGGGCGGCGAGCTGCGCATCGGCGCGGGCGACTCGTGGCTCGAGATCCTGGGCTGCGGCATGGTGCATCCCAACGTGCTGAGCAATTGCGGCGTCGATCCCAACGAGTTCCAGGGCTTCGCCTTCGGCATGGGCATCGAGCGCATCGCGATGCTGAAATACGGCATCCCCGATCTGCGCACGTTCTACGAAAGCGACCTGCGCTGGCTGCGCCACTACGGCTTCAACCCGCTCGACGTGCCGAGCCTCACCGGAGGGCTGGGACGATGATGATTGACTTGTCCCCCTCTCCCGCAATGGCCGGACTTACCTTCCCCCGGAGGGGGAAGGTGGCGCGCGCAGCGCGACGGATGGGGGATGTTTCAACGCGCTCCGAGTCCGTCTTCGACATCCCCCATCCGCCCTTCGGGCACCTTCCCCCTCCGGGGGAAGGTAAGACCAAGTCGACAAGACAGGGAGACGCGCCATGAAGTTCACGCTCTCCTGGCTGCGCGAGCATCTCGACACCCGGGCCTCGCTTGACGAGATCACCAAGTCGCTCACCATGCTCGGCCTCGAGGTCGAGCAAGTGATCGACCGCGCCGCGACGCTCAAGGGTTTCGTCACGGCCTACGTCGTCGAGGCTGTGCGGCATCCCAACGCCGACAAGCTCCGGGTCTGCAAGGTCGATGCCGGTAACGGTGTCGTGCAGGTCGTCTGCGGCGCGCCCAACGCCAGGACCGGCATGAAAGGCATCTTCGCCGCGCCCGGCCTCTACATCCCCGGCACCAAGCTCGATCTGAAGCCCGGCAAGATCCGCGGCGAGGAGAGCAATGGCATGCTCGTCTCCGAGCGCGAGCTGGAGCTGAGCGACAATCACGACGGCATCATCGACCTGCCCGAGGACACGCCGATCGGCCTGCCGGCGGCGCAGGTGCTGGGCCTCGACGATCCGGTGATCGAGATCAAGGCCACGCCCAACCACGCCGAGGCGCTGGGCGTGATCGGCATCGCGCGCGATCTGGAAGCCGCCGGCATCGGCCGCCGCAAGCTTCCGGATACGCGCAAGATCGCCGGCGGCTATGCCAGCCCTGTGAAGTGGACGCATGGCTACGAGGTGAAGCCCGGCGCGCCCTGCCCGATCGTCGTCGGCCGCTATTTCCGCGGCGTGAAGAACGGCCCGAGCCCCGCCTGGCTGCAGAAGCGGCTGCGCGACATCGGCTTGCGGCCGATCTCGGCGCTGGTCGACATCACCAACCTGGTGACCTTCGACCTCAACCGCCCGCTGCACGTCTTCGACGCCGCCAAGCTCTCGGGCGACCTGGTGATGCGTCAGGCGCGCGACGGCGAGAGCATCGTCGCGCTCGACGGCAAGACCTATACGCTCGACTCGACGATGGCGGTGATCGCCGACTCCAAGGCCGTGCACGGCATCGGCGGCATCATGGGCGGCGAGCATTCGGGCGTGTCGGAGACCACGACCGACGTGTTCCTCGAGGTCGCCTACTTCGATCCCAAGAGCATCGCCACGACAGGCCGCAGGCTCGGCGTGATGTCCGATGCGCGCTATCGCTTCGAGCGCGGCATCGATCCCGAGTCGGTGTGGTGGGGCGCCGAGGTCGCGGCGCGGTTGATCCTCGAGCTGTGCGGCGGCGAGACCAGCGAGCTCACGTCGAGCGGCACGATGCCTAGATGGCAGCGCAGCTACACCTTGCGGCCCGATCGCATCACTAGCCTGGGTGGGCTGGTGGTCGAGCCGGCGGCGCAGGTCGAGATCCTGCGCCGACTGGGCTTCGAGGCCACCGGCAGCGGCCCGTGGACCGTCTCGGTGCCATCGTGGCGCAGCGATGTCGCGGGCGAGGCCGATCTGGTCGAGGAAATCGCGCGCGTCCATGGCTTCGATCATCTGCCGGCGGTGTCGATGCCCAAGGTCTCGACCATGCCCAAGCCGGTGCGCGACGCGATGCAGCGCCGCGTGCCGCAGGCCAAGCGCGCGTTGGCGATGCGCGGCATGGAGGAGGCGATGACCTTCTCGTTCATGTCGGGGACGCTGGCGGCGAAGTTCGGCGGCGTGCCTGACACGTTGAAGCTGCTCAACCCGATCGCCTCTGATCTCGACGTGATGCGTCCGTCGATCCTGCCCAACCTGCTGCAGGCTTGCGCCCGCAACGAGGCGCGCGGCCTGAAGGACGCGGCGTTGTTCGAGGTCGGCCCGACCTATCAGAACCCGACGCCGACGGGTCAGCGCTTCGTCGCGACAGGCGTACGCTACGGCAAGACCGTCGCGCGCGGCTGGACCGCGCCCGAGCGCGCCGCCGACGCCTTCGATGCCAAGGCCGACGCGCTGGCCGCGCTGGCGGCGATCGGCGCGCCGGTCGAGAACCTGCAGACCAAAGCGACGGCACCCGCCTGGTATCACCCCGGCCGCAGCGGCACGCTGATCCTGGGCGATCGGCCCTACGCGATCTTCGGCGAGATCCATCCGGAGATCCTGGCCGCGCTCGACCTGCGCGGCGCGGTCGCCGCTTTCGAGGTCTTCATCGACGCGCCACCGCCGCCTAAGGCCAAGGGCAGCAAAGCGCGCACGATGCTGAAGCTCGCGGCGTTGCAGCCGCTGGAACGCGACTTCGCCTTCATCGTCGATGCGACGGTGGCGGCCGAGACCCTGACCCGCGCCGCGCGCGCCGCCGACCGGCAGATGATCGTGGGTGCGCAGGTCTTCGACGTCTATGCCGGCACGGGCGTGCCCGAGGGCAAGAAGTCGGTGGCGCTGTCGGTCACCATCCAGCCGACCGAAAAGACGCTCACCGACGCCGAGATCGAGGCGATCAGCCAGAAGGTCGTGGCCCAGGTGGCGAAGCAGGCCGGCGGAACGCTGCGCGGATAGACGTGCGCGATCGAGTGGCGCTCGTGACGGGAGTGCGCGGAGCAGGGAGGCAGGCGTTGAACAGGTTCACACGCGTTTGGAGAGTTGCCTCGGTCGTCGGCGTCCTGATCGGCCTCAGTGCCGCCATGCCGGCGCTCGCCCAGGACAAGCCTGTCGAGTGGAAGGCCACGTGCCTCTGCGAGAGTGGACTGAACCCGAATACCATCACCGCGATCGTCGAGATCAACGACCAGAATCGCGAAGCCTACGGCAAGCAGATCCTCGGCGGCGGAGCGGAACTGCGGGCAACCGTCACATTGGTTGGTGGCGCCTGTACCTGGCCCAGAGGCTGCGGCAAGACCTCGTCGCGAACGCCGAAGGGCGACGGCACGTTCATCAACGAGAGCTTCGACAACAAGGAAATCCAGGGCAGCTTCCGCGTCCGGATCATCGCCACCGGTGACATTCCCCGCAAGACCGTCGACGGCAAGCGCGTGTTGGATGACGAGCGCTGGAAGACGGCCAAGGTCGTCACCATCATGGGCACCAAGCAGCCCTGATTGAACGGTTGGGAAAGCGGTTAACCGTCCCAGACGTTCTGCGGCATCGGCAGCTTGGCGAAATCTGCGTCGACCAGCGGCCGGTTATGCGTCACGCCCTCGCGTTCGAGCAGCATCATCCATTGCCGGACGTGCTGACCGCAGTGCCACGTCGTGCGCTCGAACAGGTCGTGCATGCTTTGCGGGCCGTAGTAAGTGTCGAGCGTGCCGGTACCGTCGCGGTCCGAGGTCTTGGCCCACCAGGCGTCGAGCCGCTGTTTCACCTGGGCGCCATAGTCAGCCACCGATTCCATCGTGGCGTCGTCGGCCGGCACTTCGCGGAAGGCGTCCTGCACCAGGGTGATGCCGTCGACGGCGTCGAGGAACGCCGCCACAACCCGGAACATGTGGAACGACAGGTGCCGGTAGCTGCGCGGCCGGCCCGGGACGTGGACGTCCAGTCGGTCGGCCGGCATCAGCGGCAGGAGCGCTATGGCCGCGTCCATGAACTTGTCGAGCCGCGCGTGCAGCTCGGCCGGCGTCAGATCAGGCGTGGTCTTCTCGTTCAGGCCGACGAAGTCGACGATCGCCTTCAGGCTCTGCGCGTAGGTGTAGTCCTTGCCACGCGACAGCACTGGCACCGAACGGGCACCCATGGCTTGCAACTCGGCCAGCCCCTCGGGCTCGGCCAGCACATTGACGGATACGTAGTCGACCGCACGGGCCGATAGAAACTCCTTGAGTCTCAGGCAGCTGGTTCAACCAGGCTGCCAGAAGACCTTGAGCGGCGGCTGCATCGCCATCGTTTCCTCCCGGGCCATCCGCTCGTCAGCGGACATCCGCCGAGGTTCGCCCGCCCCGTCGCCGCTGGCAAGCCGCAGGGAACGCCCCTTGACCCAAATCATGGTGCCACCCGCCCCACCCCGCCATAGCAGACCGTCCCCGCAGCGGTGGACGCAGGCTCGCCGCGCGCGGACACGGAGACGGATCGTTGCGCAATACCGGTGCGATCGGGCGCTTGCGCCGCCAGGGGTGGCTGCTGGCGCTCGCCTTGCCGCTGGCCGGCGTGATCGGCTGGTTCGCGCCTACCCTGCTGCTGGGACCGCGCGTGCCCGTTCACCTCGCGACGCACCGCGACATCGTACAGTCGGTCGTGGCGAGCGGCCGAGTCGAAACGCTCTACCGGGTCGATGTCGCCGCCCAGATCACCGCGGTGGTGCTCGACGTGCCGGTCGACGAGGGCCAGATCGTCGCCGCGGGCCAGGTGCTGGTGCGCCTCGACGACGAGGAAGCACGCGCCAATTTCGATCAGGCGACGGCCTCGGTGCGGCAGGCGGAGGCGAAGCTGCGCCAGCTTCGCGAGATGTCGCGCCCGGTGGCCGAGGAGACGCTGGCCCAGGCCCGCGCCACGCTGCTCAACATGCAGCAGAACTTCGAGCGCATCGAAGGCCTGTTCGGCCGCGGCGTGGTCGCGCGTTCCCAGCTCGACGAGGCGCGCAAGGCGCTCGACGTCGCCGCCGCGCAGGTGCGCGCCGCCGAGCTTCAGGCGGTCAATCTGCGGCCCGGCGGCAGCGACGAGCTGCTCGCCAGCGCCGCCCTGGCGCAGGCACAGGCCGCCCTGCGCTCCGCGCACGTGAAACTCGACTACACCGTGATCCGCGCGCCCAGGGCCGGCACGCTGATCAGCCGCTCGATCGAGCGCGGCGACGTCGCCCAGCCTGGCAAGGTGCTGATGGTCCTGGCGCCGGCCGGCGAGACCTGGATCGACGTACAGATCGACGAAAAGAATTTGGGTCTTCTGGCGGAGGGCCAGAAGGCCCTCGTGTCGGCCGACGCCTATCCGCGCCGGACATTCGACGCCGTGCTCAGCTACATCAATCCATCGGTCGACGCGCAACGCGGCGCCGTGACGGTCCGACTGCGTGTCCCCGCGCCGCCGGAATACCTGCGACAAGACATGACGGTGTCGGTCGACATCGAGGTGGCGCGTCGCGACGGCGCGCTGGTCGTGCCGGCCGACAGCGTGCGCGACGCCGACAACGCCCAGCCCTGGGTGCTCAAGGTCGACGATGGCCGCACCCGGCGGACACCGGTGCGGCTCGGCGCGCGCTCATCGTCCCTGGTCGAGATCCTCGACGGCCTGGCGGAAGGCGATCAGGTGGTGCCAGCGACGCGCGCCGACATCGTCGCCGGCCGCCGCGTGCGCGCGATCACCCGATGAACCGCCTGCTGCCCTTCGAGTGGATCGCGGCCGTCCGGTTCCTTTACGAGGGCCGCGTGCAATCCGCCCTGATCGTGACCGGCGTGGCGATCGGCGTGTCGGTGATCGTATTCATGTCGGCGCTGCTGAGCGCCGTGCAGGGCAACGTCGTCCGCCGTACGCTCACGGCCCAGGCGCACGTCGTGGTGCTGCCTCGCGAGGAACTGGCTCGGCCGCTGAGGCACGAGCCCGGCCGCGTCGCCATCGCCACGGTCCAGCGCCAGGCGCAGCGTCTGCGCTCGATCGACCAGTGGCAGACCATCGTCGAGCAGGCGCGCGTCATGCCCGGCGTCGTCGCTGTCTCGCCGGTCGCCGCCGGACCGGCCTCTGCCGTTCGCGGCAACGCCACCAAGCAGGTGACCCTCTACGGCGTCGATCCCGCGCACCACTTCCGGGTCGTGCTGATGGACGACAAGATCGTCGCCGGCGGCACGGCGCTGACCGGCGGCGACATCCTGATCGGCACGGAACTCGCCGCCGATCTCGGCCTGGCGCTGGGCGACAAGCTGCGCATCACGACGACCGCCGGCCTCGCCGCGACGTTGCGGGTGGTGGGCGTCTTCGACCTCGGCAACAAGGCGGCGAACCAGCGCAACACCTATGTCGCCTTGCGTACCGCGCAGCCGCTGCTCGGGCTGACCGGCGGCGTCTCCAACATCGATATCGCGCTGGCCGACGTCTACGCCGCCGAGACCGTCGCCCATTCCATCGCCGCGAGAACCGGCCTGAAGGTCGACAGCTGGATCAAGACCAACGCGCAATTCTTCGCCGCCATGAACGCGCAGACGCTCTCGAGCATGATCATCCGCCTCAGCGTCGCGCTCTCCGTCGCCTTCGGCATCGCCAGCGTGCTGGTGGTGTCGGTGGTGCAGCGCTCCAAGGAGATCGGCATCCTGCGGGCCATGGGAACGTCGCGCGGCCAGATCCTGCGCGTGTTCCTGATCCAGGGCGGCATCGTCGGCCTGAGCGGCTCCCTGCTCGGCGCGGCGATGGGCGCGGCCTTCGTGCAGATCTGGCGCGCCGTCGCGCTCAATCCCGACGGCACGCCGCTGTTCGTCATCACCCTCGACCCCTGGCTGTTCGTCGCCGCCGCCGTGATCGCCACCTTGAGCGGCGTGCTGGCGGCGGTCACGCCGGCCCTGCGCGCCGCGCGCCTCGACCCTGTGGTGGCGATCCGTGGCTGACGCGATCGCCGCGCCCGGCGCGCGACCGCAGGGGGAAGACGCCCCGGTGGTGCTGGCGCTGCACGCCGTGCGCAAGTCGTATGGCATCGGCACGCCGGTCGAGACCGAGGTGCTGCACGGCATCGACCTCCGCCTGCGCCGGGGCGAGTTCTGCGCCCTGATCGGGCCGTCCGGCTCGGGCAAGAGCACGCTGCTCAACATCATCGGCCTGCTCGACCGGCCGACCAGCGGCACGCTGGAGATCGAGGGCACGCCCACCGGCGGTCTCGACGACGCCGCGCTCACACGTCTGCGCGGCCGCAGCATCGGCTTCGTGTTCCAGTACCACTACCTGATCACCGCCTTCAGCGCCCTGGAGAACGTGATGATGCCGCTACTGGTCGAGCGCGGCCGGCCGGACGACGCCATGCGCGGCAAGGCCGCGTCGCTGCTGGCGCGCGTCGGCCTCGAACGCTGGAAGGACAGCCGCGCTAGCCATCTTTCAGGTGGCCAGCAGCAACGCGTCGCCGTGGCGCGCGCGCTGGCCGCCGATCCGGCGCTGGTGCTGGCCGACGAGCCGACCGGCAACCTCGATACCCGAGCCGCGGAGGGCGTCTTCGAGCTGATGCGCGACGTCAATCGCGAGCGCGGCACGACCTTCCTGCTGGTCACCCACAACATGGCCCTCGCCAGCCGCTGCGACCGGACCATCGAGCTGGTCGATGGTAGGATCGTGGCTGGCGGTCAGCCGATATAGCCGGCGCCCGCTGGCGGCTTTGTCGCGCATGGCATACCAGACCTTGTGTTTTCCGCCCCCTTGGCCCACCTCCAAGGCAGGCGCGCGGTTGCGGCGGCGGCCCGATCCCGCTACACCCCGCCCGCCCCCTTAGTTCTGAACCCGGCCACGGAACCCCAGCCCGCGATGACCGAGCTTTCGCAGATCCGCAATTTCTCGATCATCGCGCATATCGACCATGGCAAATCGACCCTGGCCGATCGCCTGATCCAGCGTTGCGGCGCCATCGCCGACCGCGAGTTCCACGACCAGCTGCTCGATTCGATGGATATCGAGCGCGAGCGCGGCATCACCATCAAGGCGCAGACCGTGCGCCTGAACTACAAGGCCAAGGACGGCCAGGACTACGTCCTGAACCTGATGGACACGCCCGGCCACGTCGACTTCGCCTACGAGGTCAGCCGCTCGCTGGCCGCCTGCGAGGGCTCGCTGCTGGTGGTCGACGCCTCGCAGGGCGTCGAGGCGCAGACGCTCGCCAACGCCTATCACGCGATCGACGCCGGGCACGAGATCATCCCCGTGCTCAACAAGATCGACCTGCCGGCGGCCGAGCCCGACCGCGTTCGCCAGGAGATCGAGGATGTCATCGGGCTGGACACGTCGGAGGCGGTGCTGATCTCGGCCAAGACCGGCATCGGCATCGACGACGTGCTGGAGGCGATGGTCAAGCGCCTGCCCGCGCCATCAGGCGATCGCACGACGCAGCTGAAGGCGCTGCTGGTCGACAGCTGGTACGACTCCTACCTCGGCGTCGTGGTCCTGGTGCGCGTCAAGGACGGCGCGCTGCGCAAGGGCATGAAGATCCGCATGATGTCCAACGGCGCAGTGCACGACATCGACCGGGTCGGCCATTTCACGCCCAAGCCGGTCGACACCGCCGAGCTCGGGCCGGGCGAGGTCGGCTTCATCATCGCCGGCATCAAGACCATCTCGGACTGCAAGATCGGCGACACCATCACCGACGACAAGAAGCCGGCGTCCGAAGCGCTGCCCGGCTTCAAGCCCTCGGTGCCGGTGGTGTTCTGCGGCCTCTTCCCGGTCGACGCCGACGACTACGAAAAGCTCAGGGATTCGCTCGCCAAGCTGCGGCTGAACGACGCCAGCTTCCACTACGAGCCCGAGACCAGCGCGGCGCTGGGCTTCGGCTTCCGCTGCGGCTTCCTCGGCCTGCTGCACCTGGAGATCATCCAGGAGCGGCTCGAGCGCGAGTTCGATCTCGACCTGATCACCACGGCGCCCTCGGTGGTCTATCGCATCGCGCTGCGCGACGGCTCGAGCATGGAGCTGCACAACCCCACCGACTACCCCGATGTGATGAAGATCGAGCGCATCGATGAGCCGTGGATCAAGGCCACGATCATCGTGCCCGACGAGCATCTCGGCTCGGTGCTCTCGCTCTGCCAGGAACGGCGCGGCGTGCAGCTGGACCTGACCTATGCCGGCACGCGCGCCATGGTGGTCTACCGCCTGCCGCTCAACGAGGTGGTGTTCGATTTCTACGACCGGCTGAAGTCGGTGACGCGCGGCTACGCCAGCTTCGACTACGAGATCGCCGGCTACGAGGAAGGCGACCTGGTGAAGCTCAGCATCCTGGTCAACGCCGAGCCGGTCGACGCGCTCTCCATCATCGTGCACAAGAGCCACGCCGACAGCCGCGGCCGCGTGCTGTGCGAGAAGCTCAAGGACCTGATCCCCAAGCAGCTGTTCAAGATCGCCATCCAGGCGGCGATCGGCGGGCGCATCGTGGCGCGCGAGACGATCAGCGCGCTGCGCAAGGACGTGCTGGCCAAGTGCTACGGCGGCGACATCTCGCGCAAGCGCAAGCTCCTCGACAAGCAGAAGAAGGGCAAGAAGCGCATGCGCCAGATCGGCGATGTCGAGATCCCGCAGTCGGCCTTCCTGGCGGCGCTGAAGACGGGGAGCTGATTCCCCTGTCATCCTGAGCGAAGCGAAGGATCTCTAGATTCCTCGCTGCGCTCGGAATGACAGCGAGGCTTACCGCTTGCGGTGATAGAAGATGCGGGCGAGTCCGTCCTTCTGCTTGCGCCGACGGAAGCCGAGCCACAGGCAGATCAGCGCGGGCATCGCGAACAACAGCGCGCTTGGCGCCATGAAGACGGGCTCGACGACCCAGGCGACCGCATTGTCGGGCAGGTTGTCGCGCAGGAGATGCTGGGCCGACGCGAAAGTGCCGGGGCTTATCGCGAACCATGATTCGGAGAGCGACGAGAGCCGAAACTCGCCACTTTGCGTCTTGTTGAAGAAATCCGCGCCCAGTGCGCCCAGCGCCACGACGACGAAGGCGAGCCCGAGCAGCCGCCAGGTCCACATGGCGCCCTCCGCTCGGGGCGGAGTCTAGCAGCCGGAGCCGGGCGGGCGATACGGCCCCCTCAGCGGACCCGCGCCAGCAGGCGCCGGGCGCGCTCGGCGACCGGCAGGTCGATCATCGCGCCCTCGAAGGCCACGGCGCCCTGCCCCGCCGCGACCGCCGCATCGAAGGCTACCAGCAGACGGCGTGCACGATCGGCCTCGGCGGCGCTCACGCCGTACTCCTCGTTGATGATCGGCACGTGCAGCGGATGGATGCAGGCGGTGCAGGCGAAGCCCAGGCCGCGCGAGCGCTTCAGGCTCTCGCGATAGCCCTCGAGGTCGGAGAAATCGGCGAAGCGGCCGACCGAGCCCAGCGGCAGGATGCCGGCGCCGCGCGCCGCGGCGACCACCAGCATGGCGTAGACATAGAGCGCATCGCCGGTCGGCGCGCCGCCCAGCTCCGTCGACAGATCCTCCGCGCCGATGCCCAGGGCCACGACGCGCGGATCGGCCGAGGCGATGGCGCCCAGCGCCGGCAGCGACTCCGGCGTCTCGACGATGGCGATGAAGCGCGTATGGCCCGGCCTCAAGCCGAGCGCCGCCTCGCGCACGGCGACGATTTCCGACAGCAGCTTGACGTGCTCCGGGCCCATCACCTTGGGCAGCATCAGCGCGCGCACGCCGGGCATGATCGCGGCGGCGATGTCGGGCACCGACATCTCCATCGGCCGGTTGATGCGCACGACGACGTCGGCACCAGCCTGCGACACAGTCTTCGCGGCATCGGCCAACGCTTGGCGTGCGATCTCCTTCTCGTTGGGCGCGACCGAATCCTCGAGGTCGAGGATGATGGCGTCGGCGCCGCGCGTGTGCGCCTTGGCGATGAAGTTCGGCTTGGTCGCCGGCACGAACATCAGCGAGCGCCAGGTCGGCAGGTCGGAGCGAGGCTGCATTCTAAAGCTCCTAAAAGGCAGTCGTCATCCTGAGCGCAGCGAAGGACCTCGCGGTGTCGCGGTCACATTGAATCGCAGTGTCCGTTCGCGCCACCGCGAGGTCCTTCGCTGCGCTCAGGACGACGGGGTGGCGTGCGCCGCGCCTGATGCGATCATCGTGTCGATCTCATCGCGCGTGTAGCCGATCTCGGCCAGCACATCGGCGGTGTGCTCGCCCATCGTGGGCGCATGGCGTTCGTCGCTGCGCGCGCCGCCGGAGAAGGCGTTGGGCACCTTGGTGCGGCGGATCGTGCCCTGGCTGGGATGCTCCTCGCGGCGGAAGAAGCCGACATCTTGAAGATGCGGATCCTCCAGCAGGTCGTCGATCGAATTGTAGCGCGCGGCGGGCACGTCGAGCTTCTCGAAGATCTCCAGCCACGCCGCCGTGGTCTTCTGCGCCAGCCCCGCCATGCGCACCTTGAAGTACGCGTCGGCGTTGGCGGTGCGCGCGGCGGCGCTGTCGAAGCGCGGATCGGTCTTCAGTTCCGGACGGCCGATGGCGTCGAAGAAGGCGAAGGCCTGCGGATTGGTGTTGGGGCCGACGGTGATATAGCCGTCCTGGGTCGGCAGCGGCCGGTAGTCGGGGCTGAGCAGGCGGCCGTCGCCGGTCGGGCCGACAGGCGGATCGAAGGTCGCGGCACCGAGATGCTCGCTCATCACGAAGGAGGCCATGTTCTCGAACATCGGCACGTCGATCGCCTCGCCGACGCCGGTCTTCTCCCGGCGATAGAGCGCGAAGCCGATGCACTGCGCGGCGATCAGGCCGGTGGTGTGATCGGTCATCACCATGGGCACGAAGCGTGGCTCGCCGATGGCGCGCTCGAAGGTGCCGGCGACACCCGACAGCGACTGCACGATGGGATCGTAGGCGGGGCGGTTGTAGTAGCGGCCGCCGCGACCGAAGGCGAGGATCGAGCAATGGATCAGGCGCGGGTTGTCCTTCGACAGGCTCGCGTGATCGAGCCCGGCGCGGGTGAGGCCCTCGGGCCGCACGTTGCTGACGAAGACATCGGCGCCCGAGATCAGGCGGCGCATCGCGGCGATGCCCTGTGCGTGCTTGAGGTCGAGGCAGATCGAACGCTTGTTGCGATTGAAGTTCATGAACTTGCCGGACATGCCGGGATTGCGGCTGCCATGCGCCATGGTGCGCAGCAGATCGCCGCCCGGCGCCTCGACCTTGATCACGTCGGCGCCCTGGTCGGCAAGCGTGCGCGTGCAGATCGGGCCAACGACCACCGTGGTGAGATCGATGACCCTTACCCCCTCGAGCGGACCGCCGGTCATGGCCGTTCCTTGTGCCTTTTACCTTCCCCCGGAGGGGGAAGGTGCCCGAAGGGCGGAAGGGGGATGTCGAAGACGGACATCGATTTCGTTGAAACATCCCCCATCCGTCGCGCTGCGCGCGCCACCTTCCCCCTCCGGGGGAAGGTAAGAACCGGAACCTCCATCACGCGAACTCCAGATCCATCTCGCCGCACAGCGTGCCGTTCTTGTCGGCGAGGAAGACGCGCATCTTGCCGTCCTTCGCGGCGTAGCCGCGGATGCTCACGCTGTCGCCGACGAACAGCGGTGAGGTCAGCCGCGCGGTCAGTCCACGCAACGTGCCCGGCGCGCGCTTGAGGGCGGCGTCGATCATCAGATGCATGGTCAACCCGCCGTTCTGCACCGTATGTGGATAGCCCTCGACCTCACGCGAGTAGATCGAGTCGTAGTGGATACGGTGCGCGTTCCAGGTGATCGCCGAGTAGCGGAAGTTCAGCGTCTCCGACAGCAGCACGGTGTCGGCCCATGCCTGATCGGTCGGCGCCCGCACCGGCACGGTGGCGGTGGTCTTCTGGCCGGGCGGTGTCGCCTCGCGATAGATCGCGTCGAACTCGTCGATGCCCAGCACCCGGCCGCCCTGCTCGTAGGTGTTGCGCAGGGTGAGCACGTAGATGCTGCCCGAGCGGCCGGTCTTCGGGACAATGTCGACGACCTCCGACTTGCGCACCGCCGTCTCGCCGGCGCGCAGCCGCGCCATCAGCTTCAGCCGCCGCCCCGCGCCCATGCGGCGCGGCATCGGGATTGGCGGCAGCACCACGCCGCCCTGCGCATGGCCGTCCTCGCGCAGCTGGTTCTGCCGGGCGATGTCGGCGAAGAACATCGTGAACCAGTGCGGCGGCAGCTCCGCGCCCGCCTTGATGGACTCCGGATCAACATCGAACGTCGCCGCCACGCGCCGCACCATCGGCAGCGCGATATCGTCCTCGATCACCCGCATGCTGCCGATCCACGGCCGCAGCGTGGTCATGGCCTTCTCGATCTCGTCGGACATTCCCATCCCTCGTTGGTCGGCCAAAACTAGCAGGCGCCCAGCCGTCCCGGCACGCGAAACATCGTCGACGATGGTGTTGCCTGCCTTGCACGATCGCCCGACTCTCGCGTCGGCACCGAGGGAGGGAGCGCATGCAAGTCGGCGTGATGGTCACGAGCTACAACCACCGTGACTGGGACCGCATGCTCGCCGGCGACTACAGCAAGCCGCCCGCCATGAGCGACATCGCGATCCACGAGGAGACGATGAAGCTCGGCGCCATGGTCGAGCCGCTGGGCTTCAACGCCATCTGGTGCGCCGAGCATTACGGCTCGCCCTATTCGATGCAGGGCAATCCGCTGCAGTGGCTGGCCTACTGGGCCGGCCGCACGCAACGCGTCGACATGGGCACGGCGGTGATCGTCGCACCGTGGTGGCAGCCGGTGAAGCTGGCGCACGAGATCGCCATGCTCGACCTGCTGCTGGGCGGGCGGCGCCTGCATATCGGCATCGGCCGCGGCATCTCCAGCCACGAATACGCCGGCTTCAACGTGGCGCGCGAGGAGTCCCGCGAGCGCTTCTCCGAGATGATCCAGATCCTCAAGCGATCGGATGCCGACCGCTTCGAGTTCAAGGGCAAGCACTACACCGTGCCGCCGACCACTGTGCGGCCCTCGGCGCGCCATCGCGGCTCGCTATTCAGCGATGTCAGGGGCGCCTTCAACACGCCGTCCTCGATGCAGGTCGCGGCCGAGCTCGGGCTGGGCCAGATGTTCGTCACCGCGACGTCGCTGGAGGTCATGGCCAAGGGCGTCTCACGCTTCAATGGCATTCGCCGCAAGAACGGCCTGCCGCCCAACCAGCCGACGGTGATGATGTACCTGCACTGCTCGACCGACAAAGCCGAGATCGCCCGCGCCCGCACCTATGCCGCCGAGCAGGGCTGGGCGGCGCGCAATCACTACGCGGTGTGGAACGCCGAGGCGTTCGAGAACGTGCCGGGCTACGAGGACTACGCCAAGGCGTTCCGGCAAGGCCGTGAGCTGGCCGAGAACGAAAGCATCCTCAGCGAGGATTCACACCTGATCGGCACGCCGGACGAGATCCTCGAGAAGATCGCGCGCGTGCAGGAGCGCATCAGCCTGGAGTACCTGATCCTGCATCCGCAGCACGGCTCCAAGCCGGCGGCCGAAGCGCGCGCCAGCCTGGAGCTGTTCGCCAAGGCGGTGCTGCCGAAGGTGCAGGCGATGGCGACGCCGCTGCATGCGCACTCGCTGGGCACCGTCGAGACGGCGCCGAGCGAAGGCGTGATGGGTGGCGCGGTCGGCTAGATCAGAACGGCGAGCCGAACCCGCGGCGGCGCGGGCGCTGGGTCTCGCGGGCGGGCGCTGAAACTGGCGCGGCATAGGCTACGTCCTGGGAGACCCGCTGATACTCGACCTGCGGCGGCGCCATGGACGACGTGGTGGTCGACTTCAAGCAGGCGCCGCGAGGGACCATTCCGTAGCTCTGACCGAATGCTGGTGCTGCCAATACGCCGGAAAGAACAATACCAGTAAACAATACCGACACTGTAAATGAGCGCTTGATCATTTACTTTCTCCTTCCAACGTACCGTGTTGGAAGCTTGTTGGTGGCTGAGGCGACAATAAGGCAGCATAAAGGATTCCGAGAGGCCGTTAAAGTTCACTGTGAGGCGCGCGCATGCCGTTTGTGAGCGTCCGCTCCTGCCGCGATCTTTCATCGCCTCGTTCTTCATAAGTGGGAGCGCCACGGCGCGGCCGTGGCCTGAGCGCTTCGGACGGTTGGCGCTCTCTCTGTCGGCGCGCCATGAAGTTCCAGCGGTCGTCGCTTCAAAGCGAACGGGGCGGACGGTCTGGCCGTCCGCCCCGCTGCGTTTGTGGGTCCAGGTGCTACTTCTTCACCAGCGGGCAGTCGCCCTGCTCCATCGGCCGGAAGGCCTCGGCGCCCGGGATGGTCCGGACCAGCTTGTAGTAATCCCACGGCCCCTTGGATTCGGCCGGCGACTTCACCTCGAAGAGGTAGACGTCGTGGACCTTGCGGCCATCGGCGCGGATGACCGACTTGCCGAACAGCGGATCGTCGGCCGGGGTCGACTTGAAGCGCGCCATCACCTTGTCGGCGTCGTCGGTGCCCAGCGCCTTGACCTGCTCGAGATAGGCCTTGGCCGCGGTGTAGAAGCCGGCCTGGATGCTGGTCGGCATCTTGCCGCCGTGGCGCGCGGCGAAGCGCTTGGCGAAGGCGCGGCTTTCGTCGTTGCGATCCCAGTAGAACGCCTCGGTGAGCTGCAGGCCCTGCGCCAAGTTGAGCGTCAGGCTATGCACGTCGGTGACGAAGACCAGCAGGCCGGCGAGCTTCTGGCCGCCTTTGACGATGCCGAACTCGGCCGCCTGCTTGATCGAGTTGATCGTGTCGCCGCCCGCGTTGGCCAAACCGATGATCTTCGCCTTCGAGGCCTGCGCCTGGAGCATGAAGGACGAGAAATCCGACGTATTGAGCGGCGCGCGCACGCCGCCGATCACCTTGCCGCCATTGGCCTTGACGACGGTGCTGACGTCGCGCTCCAGCGCGTGGCCGAAGGCGTAGTCGGCGGTGATGAAGAACCACGAATCGCCGCCCGACTTGACCACCGCCGAGCCGGTGCCGTTGGCCAGCACCACGGTGTCGTAGACCCAGTGCACGGTGTAGGCGTTGCACGACTTGCCCGTGATGTCGGACGACGCCGGGTCGACGGCGAGGAAGACGCGCTTCTTGTCGCCGGCGACGCGCTGGGTGGCCAGCGAGGAGGCCGAGCCGCCGGTGCCCAGGATCACGTCGACACCCTCGACGTCGAACCAGCGGCCGGAGATGTTAGCGGCGACGTCGGCCTTGTTCTGCACGTCGGCCTGCACGAGCTCGATCTTCTTGCCGGCGACCGTGCCGCCAAAATCCTCGATCGCCATCTGCACGGCGATCACCGCGCCCGGCCCGTTGATGTCGGAATAGAGGCTCGACATGTCGGTCAGCACGCCGAGCTTGACGACATCGCCGGAGATCTGCGCGTTCGCCGGTTGGGCGGCGAGTCCCAGACCCAACAGCATGGCGCCAACGATTGCTGATTTGCCCATCACCACGTTCCTCCTGCCACTCCGGGGCGGTCTGTTGCGATTCCACCGCCCCTTTGGCGCGCAGCCTATGCCGGAACCGCCCGACCGGCCAATCCCGCCGCGGCCGCTTGGCAGAACAGAACATGCTGTGTAGGTTGCGCCCGCCTCAGGACAGGTGGCCGAGTGGTTTAAGGCACACGCTTGGAAAGCGTGCGTGGTGTAACAGCCACCGCGGGTTCGAATCCCGCCCTGTCCGCCATCGCCGCTGATCGTAAGCTATCGGGCGCTACCGGACGCGAAAGCGACCTGATTGCCGCCGATTTCCCGACATGACCATAGCGCGGCCCTTCTACGCCGTGGCGCCTCGTGGCGTCTGTCGCGGCCGACCGCGTCGGTTCACGACGGGCCAACCCGCCATCGCCACTTCAGCAACGCGCAACAGCTTGTCGCTCGACGCACCGTCGCGGGCGAGTGTCGACATGCCCTGGATCACCGCCATCACATGCGCCGCGAGAGCGTCCGCATCGGTCGTACCGGGGAGTTCGTCAGCCTCGATGTCCTTGATAATGCGATTCCTCAATCGGACTTCGATACTTTGTCGAATGGCACCGAGTTCGCGCTGGACGTCGGCCGCCGCCTCCGAGCAGCTGATTGCCGCGCTGGCCAGAAGGCAACCAGCCGGCGTATCGGCGCCCGTGAAGCCCGCCGCGGAGGCTTTCAGCAGGTTCGACGCCGCGTCTCGTGCGGAACTCGCTTCGGCAATGATGGTTTCGGGCGTGACCGATCCAGAAAGATATCGGCCGACCGCTTCGAGGAAGAGCCGCTTCTTGTTGCCGAACGCCGTGTAGATGCTCGGTGGCGTCACGCCCATCGCCGCGGTGAGGTCGCCAAGCGATGTCCCCTCATACCCGTGCCGCCAGAACAGCAGCATCGCCTGATGCAGCGCGAAGTCGCGGTCGAACGACAGCGGTCGCCCCGTCTTGCGTCGGGATGGTGACGTTTCCTGTTTCATATTGATCACTATAAAATTGTTGACGGCCCACCGCGACCGTGAGCTAGTGTTTCATAGTGAACAATAGGAAACAACCGTTATGCCGCTCAACGACTATCGAACACTTGGCCGTTCAGGCCTTGTTATCAGCCCGCTGGCTCTTGGCACCATGACGTTCGGCACCGCTCGTTGGGGCCAGGGCGAGGAGGCCTCGCGCGACATCTTCCACACCTATGTCGACGCGGGCGGCAACTTCGTCGACACGGCCGATGTCTATTCCGGCGGACGCAGCGAGGAGATGGTCGGCACTTTCATCAAGGAACGCCGACTTCGGGACGAGATCGTCCTTGCGACCAAGTCGGGCTTCGCGACGGGCAAAGGCCTGCTGACCGGCGGCAATGGCAGCAAGCACATCCATGCATCGCTTGATGGATCGCTCCGCCGCCTGCGAACAGACCATGTCGACCTGTTGTGGCTGCATGTGTGGGACTCGGTCACCCCGGCGGAAGAGCTGCTGGAGACAATGCTGGCGCTCGTTCGATCCGGCAAGATCCGTTACTGGGGCGTGTCGAACGCGCCCGCCTGGCTGGTCGCGAAGCTCGCGACTCTCGCCGCCGTGCGCGGCGTGCCGGGGCCGATCGCGCTCCAGTACTTCTACTCGCTCGCCAATCGCGACATCGAGGATGAGCACGTACCTCTTGCCGGCGAGTTCGGGTTGGGTATCCAACCGTGGAGTCCACTGGCTTATGGCCTGCTGACTGGAAAATACGATCGAGCGGCCGTCGAAGCGTCCGCGCCGAGAGCTGCCGGCCTGCCCCGGGATTCCGCCGCCGATGGCGGGATCCGATCCGATGACGACAAGCGGCTGGACGGCGCCAATCCGTTTGGCGACAGCCTGTTTACCGAACGGAACTGGGCGATCGTGGATACGCTGCGTCGGGTCGCCGGCGAGGCCGGCGAGACGCCCGCACGGATCGCGCTCGCCTGGGTGGCCGGCCGCCCGGGAGTCTGTTCAACGCTGATGGGCGTGAGCCGCGCACAGCAAGTGGCTGACAATATCGCCGCCGTCGATCTTGCTTTGTCCGCCGAGCACCGGGCGGCGCTCGATGAGATAAGCCAGGGCGAGCGGCGCATGCTCTACAGCCTGTTCACGCCAGCTCTTCGGCGGAACGCCGTCTTTGGCGGCAATGCCGTCCACGCATGGCGATAGTCTCCGCGGCGATCGAACCTGATGCGCCGGCGTTGCCCAGCCTAGGCACCGCGGCGGATCGCCGGCGGGTTCCACATGCCGTTCAGCGCCTCCGGGCGCGGCGCGTAGAGGCGCAGCACCAGCGAGATCTGGCCGGCGGCGGGAGACGGCAGCCAGTTCGCCTCGCGATCGGGCGCCGGGCGTTCATGCTGCACGTAGATCTCGAGCGAGCCATCGCTGCCGAATGTCAACTTGTCCCGGTCGCCGATGGCGAACCGGTTCAGCGGGTTCGCGACGTGAAACCCCTCTTCGTCGTACAGGGTCAGCGACCAGAACGCGTCGGTCGGCGGAATCTGCGCCTTCTCGAAGCGCAGCGTGTAGCGGTTCTTCGCCGTCAGGGGCTGCCCGTCCGCGTCCCGAACGGCGGCGGGATAGATCGCTTCCTCGGGCGGGTTCATGCCTAGTCCACCAAGCGCCAGGATGGCGCGCTTGAAGTAGGCGTTGCCGAAAACGCCGCCGTCCAGCGTGGTCGACCAGCCGTTCACGATCGGCGCCGTCGTCGCCATGCCGGCCCGCATCAGCGCCTGCGCCTCGGCGGGCAGTTGCCGCAGCATCGCCGCGTCGAGCCGCGACGGGTCGAACCGGCCAGGCTCGATACCGATGCGCCGCATGCGCGCCACCACGGACCAGTCGGAGTGATGCGGCTTGTGGAGGCGCATCAGCTCGGCGCCGCGCCGGAAATAGTCCTCCGCCGACATCGCGTTGACGAGGCGCGCCGGCTCCGTCCTGGTGTCGACCGCCGGATCGATCTTCTGGTCGATCGCGCGCGGCGTCTTTCCCCAATCCGACAGAAGCGTGAGCGTGAAGCCGTCCTGGATGCGGTGGACGGCCGCGTAATCGGCCGGTCCGTTCGTCTGGGTACGACCGATGACCCAGATATGCGGCGTCGGTGCGTCGATGCGCTGGACCTGCGGCGGCAACGTCCCGCTCCAGCCCGACGGCACGATGGCGAAATGCCCCACGCCGGTTCCCGTCGACCGCCGGCCGGGCACGGCGAAGACGTCGGTCCACATGTCCAGCAGGGGCATCTGGTAGTAGCGCCCGGCCGCGTCCGGCACGGACAGGATCACCGGCTCCGCGGTGATGTCGAGCCACGCCGAGGAATAGAGCGTATCGAAATTCGGCCGGACGACGACGCGCATGTCGGCGGTGGGGAAAGCGCGGGCATGCAGGAACACATTGGATGGCGCGCCGCCAAACGCGCCGCCCCGCGGCCGGTTGATGAGCTGCAGCCGTGTCAGCTCCATGCTCAGCAGCGGATAGAGATAGTAATAGGCCTCCAGCGCGATCGACTTGGCCTCGCCGGCGCTCACGGGCGCGGGCGTGGACCCGGACGCGGCTGGCGGGGTTTGGGCTGTCGCCGGCGCGGTACCGGCCAAGACCAGAGGCACGGCCGCGGCGGCCACCAGCGTTTCACGTCTGGTCAAGGTCATCTGCTTCACTCCCCACGCGCCGCGCCGACGTTCAAGGCCTTCCAGCATGTACGCGCCAATCGCAACGCGCCAGCCGACTGACGAGAGCCAATCTCGTCGGCACCGACATCATGTGTGCCGGACCGGCCGCTGCGCGTTGACCGGCGGCCGTCGCGTCGGCTAGGCCATCCACGATCACCGATCGATGTCCGCCCGCTCGAGGTGCGCGACCGGCTGTGTTGCTGAGAGGCCATGTCAGATGCCGACACGTCGACCCCCAAACAGTTCCGCGCCGCGGCGAACCATGCTGGCGGCGGGTCTCGGCGCCCTCCTGGCCTACACGGCGACGGCGCAGCAGCCCGCCACCGCTCAGGCCTTGCTCGAGAGCGTCTATCGTCCTTACCTGCGCAAAGGCCACGACGGGCCATCCGCCGCGCAATACCCGCAGATACTCGTGCCCGAGCTGGTTCGCGCCATCGACGAGGACTTCAAGCAAGCCGAGCGCAGGAAAGAAGTCCCGACGCTCAGTGGCGACGCCTTCCTCGATGCCGGTGGCCCCGATCTGATCACCGACCTGACCGTCACGGTGAGCGTGAACGGCGACAAAGCGACGGGCGCCGTCGGCTTCGTCATTCAGTCGCCGGCCCATGGCGTCGACCGCCGGCAGCTCACCATCGATCTCGTCCAAACACCAGGCGGGTGGCGAATCTACGATATCGCCTCGAAACGCGACTTCCCCAACGAGACCCTGCGCGGCCTCTTCAAGTTGCGCCGCTAACCCGCCCGCGTGCCGTCGGCGCGCAATCTCTAGAGCATCGAGCGAGGCTTCAAGCGTCTTTGGGAGCGCCGGCGTCCCGCCGGCGCCCCCAGGAAAACGAAACAATGCAGCCAGGACTCACGCCGGCAGGTGCGCCTTGAGGAATGTGCGAACGCGGTTGATCGTGCGGGCCTTGAGTTCCGGCGGATCGCGCCATGGGAAGACGGTGATCTCGGCATTGGGCGCCAGCGACGCGACGTCGATCGACGTTTGCAGCGGATGCGAGATCGTGTCGTCCGGCAGGACCAGCATCGGTGTCGGGCAGTCGCCGATGAACGCGCGCGGCACGCTGTAGAGGAAATCGGGCTGCGCGCGCCACAGGCTATGGAAATACTTGTCGATGGTCTCAGTCGACACGTCGGGGCGTCGCTCCCGGAAGCCCGGCAGCCAATTGTCCCGGCTGTGCCGAACCAGGACTTCAGGGTCTTCGGGCCGATGGCCGACGGTCTGGCAGTAGACGGCGGCGACGACACGCTGTGGCGCCCGCTGCAGCAGCTTGCCGGCGAAGCAGCCACCGATGCAGTAGCCCATGAAGAAGAAATCGCGGATCCCGAGATGGTCCATCAGCCCGAGCTGATCATCGGCGAACGCCTCCCACGCGTCCTCGACCGGCACGGGACCGGTCGACTCGCCGCCATTGGCGTTGCGCTGGTCCATGGTGATGCAGCGGAAGTCGTTCTTGAACTCCGCCATCGCATTGATGACGGCGTTCGGCCAATTGCTCATGCGCG
>LNFM01000945.1_pt1 | contig 68722 bp, 76 predicted proteins | sample 596031 | NCBI WGS metagenome assembly LNFM01 (sample SAMN04254537, study PRJNA301005) | activated carbon metagenome | isolation source: dual media filters at the Ann Arbor, Michigan drinking water treatment plant | place: USA: Ann Arbor
CCGCAGGGCGGCTGCATCGCCACGTAATAGGCACGCGCGATCGCGGCGGGCACGTCTTCGGCCCGCGCCGGCTCGACCGAGTATTTGACATAGGGACGCGGAAATTCCGACGCGCGCTCGGCATAGAGAAACGCCTGCAGCGGCAGGATCGAACGCGCCTGCTGGCCCGCGGTAATCAGCAGCGGGGTCTGGTTGCGGTGTGCGGTGTAGATATTGCCGAGCGCGTTGCCGACGCCGGCGGCGGAATGCAGATTGACAAAGCCGGCGTTGCGGGTGGCCTGCGCGTAGCCGTCGGCCATGCCCACGACGGAGGCTTCCTGCAGGCCGAGCACGTAGTCGATATCGTCGGGCCAGTCGGCGAGAAACGGCAACTCGGTCGAGCCGGGATTGCCGAACACTTTCTTGATGCCGAATGATCGCAGCAGATCGAGCGTGGCGTGCTTGACGCTGAGTGTTTTGCTGGCGGGTTTTGCGGGCTTGCGGGACAATGTCGTGCCCTTCGGGTTACTCGAAATGCCTCATCGTCATTGCGAGGAGCGTTTGCGACGAAGCAATCCATACTTGATGTGTCGATACATGGATTGCTTCGCTCATCGGGCGCGCTTTGCGCCGCCCCGTTGGCTCGCAATGACCGGCCTCACCAACTCGCCGTCCCCTTCATGGTCGGCTGGCCCTGTGAATTCGCGGTCCACAATTCCATGCCGGCGCCGCTGTCGTTGGCGTTGATCGAGAACTCGCTGCCTTCGAACAGCGGCTGCACTCCGCGGTAGCTGAATTTCTTCGGCGCGGTGCCGCCGTGAAGTTTTGCGGCTAGTTCGACGATGAAGGCCGCCTGCAGCGGACCGTGGAACACGAGGCCCGGATAGCCCTCGACCCTGGTGACGTAATCGCGGTCGTAGTGAATGCGATGGCCGTTGAAGGTCAGCGCCGAATAGCGGAACAACAGCACGGGATCCGCCATGTGGCTCTCGCGGTGCTTGGCGACGGGCGGCGGCGGCGGCGTCTTGGCGGGTGGCTGAGTCGTCGACATGTCCCGATAGACGATATCCTGCCGCTCACGGATCGCGGCGCCGCGCGGCGTCGTGATCAGGTGCTCGACCGAGACAAAACACAGCACGCCGGTGCTGCCGGCCTTCATCGTTACATCCGATATCCGCGAGGTTCGCTTCGCCTCGTCGCCGACCCGCAGCGGCTCGAAAAATTCCAGCTCGCCGCCGGCCCACATCCGGCGCGGCAGCGGCACCGGCGGCAGGAAGCCGCCACGTGTCGGGTGGCCGTCCTGGCTCAGCTCCGACATCGGAAACACCGGCTGCGCCAGGCACCAATGCACGGTCCACGGCGCGGCATCGCCCGGCTTCGGCTCGCCGATTTCCTGGAACAGCGTGGCGCGCAGCCCTTTGACGAGTTGCGCCGTGACGATGTCGGAGGCTTCAGTGGTTTTTCCGATCCAGCCACGCAAATGCTCTAGGTCGAGTTTTTCGGTCATGACGATTTGTTCCGGGCGTGAGGAGTGCTGCCGGCCGCGGGGCAGTCGCCGATGCCGGGAACGGCGCCGTAGTGACGCGGCTCACCGACGAAAATCGCGGCGGGCGCGGCATAGCTCACCTTGCCGTTCGGCGTATCGACCTCGATGCGCCGCAGATGCGGATGGACGGCGAGATCGGCCATGGTGTTGACCTCGGCAAACGCAATGTCGGCATCGGCCAGGCGTTTCAACAGATCGACGCGGTGCATCGTGCCAAAACTGTCGCCGACGACCTGGTCGGTGAGCTGCCGGTTGCGGACGCGTTCGACCATGTTGGCGAAGCGCGGATCCCCCGGCAGATTGGGCTTATCCAGCACGTCGGCGCATAGCTTCTTCCATTCGCGCTCGCTCTGGATCGAGATCAGGATTCCCTTGCCGTCCTTCGACTGGAAAACCCCGTAGGGCGCGATCGATGGATGTGCCAGCGCCATCCGCTTCGGCGGATTGCCGGCTTCCGAATTGAGCAGCGGCACCGCGAGCCAGTCAGCCATCACGTCGAACATCGAAATCCGGATGTCGGCGCCCTTGCCGGTGCGGCCGCGGGCGATCAGCGCCTCGAGGATGGATGCATGCGCGGTGGCGCCGGTGGCGATGTCGACGACGGAAATGCCGACCCGCGACGGTCCCTCCGGCCCGCCAGTGATCGATGCCAGCCCGCTCTCGGCCTGGATCAAAAGATCATAGGCCTTGCGATCGGCGTAGGGGCCGTCGTCGCCGTAGCCTGAAATGGTGCAGCAGATCAGCTTCGGATAGTCCTTCTTCAGGCGCTCCAGCGAGAAGCCGAGCTTGTCCATCGACCCCGGCTTTAGATTCTGCAACAGCACGTCGGCGCCCGCGATCAGTTCTTCGAGCGCGGCGCGGCCTTCCTTGGTCGCAAGGTCGATGACGGCAGAATCCTTGCCGCGGTTGAGCCAGACAAAGTAGCTGCTCTGACCCTTGGCCGCAGCATCGTAGCCGCGGGCAAAGTCGCCTTCCGGACGCTCCACCTTGATCACATGGGCGCCGGCGTCCGCCAGTCGCGAACTGCAGAACGGGGCAGCGACCGCCTGTTCCACGGCAATGACGGTCAATCCCTCGAGTGGCAGCATATTTGATGTTCTCAATAGGAGCGGGGCATGCCGAGCACGTGTTCGGCGACGTACGACAGAATGAGATTGGTCGAGATCGGCGCCACCTGATAGAGCCGGGTTTCGCGGAACTTGCGTTCGACGTCGTATTCCTCCGCAAAGCCGAACCCGCCATGGGTCTGCACGCAGGCGTTCGCCGCTTCCCAGGAGGCGTCGGCCGCCAGCATCTTGGCCATGTTGGCCTCGGCGCCGCAATCCAGCCCTGCCTCATATTTGCGGGTGGCTTCGCGCACCATCAGCTCGGCCGCGCGCATCGCGGCGTAAGATTTGGCGATCGGAAACTGGATGCCCTGGTTCTGGCCGATCGGACGGCCGAACACGACGCGCTCCCGTGCATAAGCGGTGGCCTTGGCGATGAACCATTTGGCGTCGCCGACGCATTCGGACGCGATCAGGATACGCTCGGCATTCATGCCGGACAGGATGTAGCGAAAGCCCTTGCCTTCCTCGCCGATCAGGTTTTCGGCCGGCACCCGCATGTCGGTGAAGAATACTTCCGTGGTGGCGTGGTTCATCATGGTGCGGATCGGGCTGATGGTGAGCCCGTTGCCCTTCGCCGCCTTCATGTCGACGATGAACACCGACAGCCCGTCGGTGCGCTTCCTGGCCTCATCCTTCGGCGTGGTGCGCGCCAGCAGGATCATCAGGTCGGAATATTCGGCGCGGCTGGTCCAGATCTTCTGGCCGTTGACAATGTAATCGCCGTTGCCGTCGCGCCTGGCGAAGGTCTTCAGCGACGAGGTGTCAGTGCCGCTGGTCGGCTCGGTGACGCCGAAGGCCTGCAGCCGCAGCTCGCCGGTGGCGACCTTCGGCAGCCATTTCGCCTTCTGCCCGTCGCTGCCATGGCGCAGCAGCGTGCCCATGGTGTACATCTGGGCATGGCAGCCGCCGCCGTTGCAGCCGGCGCGCTGGATCTCCTCGAGGATGGCGGCCGCGGCCGACAGCTTCAGGCCGGCGCCGCCATATTGCTCCGGGATCAACACCGAGAGATAGCCGGCCTTGGTCAGCGCATCGACGAAGGCGGAAGGATAGGCCATCTCGCGGTCGAGCTTGCGCCAGTATTCGCCGGGGAACTGGGCGCAAAGCTTGGCGACGGCGTCGCGGATATCGGCAAACTCGTCTAGGGGTTCGGTGGCTGTCATCGGAACTCGGCTGGTAAATCGACCGCGCGCATGGTCGCGGTGGCGAACGCACAGATGCGCTCTACTCCCTTCTCTTGGGAGATCACTTCAACCTTTGCAACGCCTATCGTCCCGCCGACCTGCATGGCTTCGGCCCGGGCTATGATTTCTTCGCCGTCCGCGGGGCCCAGGAAGTTGATCTTGATTTCTACCGTCACGGCGATGCGGCCTCTGGGGAGGGCGGTCGTTACGGCGGCGCCGGCGGCCTGGTCGGCGAGGCCCGTAATCACTCCTCCGTGGAAATGACCGAAGAACTGCGTAAGCTCCGGCCGCTTCGACAAGGCCAGCGAAACCCTGCCCGGTTCGGCGGCTACGATACGCATGCCGGATGAATGGGGAAACCCGGACATCGCCATGATGCCCGCGAGCTGCTCTATCGGATTGAAACCGGTCACGCGGATCGCCGTGTCGTCAGGAGGAGCGCCGTCACGCTGGGATGCGCACCGGCAGCGACTCGATGCCCCTGACGAAGCTGGAATAGACCCGCTTCGGCTCACCGACCACCTCGATGCGGTCGAACCGCTTCAGCATCTCCTGCCAGACGATCTTGAGCTGAAGCTCGGCGAGCCGCATGCCGACGCAGCGGTGGATGCCGAAGCCGAACGACAGATGGGTGCGGGGCCGGGCGCGGTCGATGATGAACTCGTCGGGACGCTCGATGCCCTCTTCGTCGCGGTTGCCGGAAACGTACCACATCACGACCCGGTCGCCCTTCCTGATCCTCTTGCCTCCGATCTCGGTATCGACCAGCGCGGTACGCCGCATATGCGCCAGCGGCGTCTGCCAGCGGATCACTTCCGGCACCATGCTGTCGATCAGAGCAGGATTGTCGCGCAGCTTCTGGTACTGGTCGGGGTGTTCGTTCAAGGCCAGCACCGAGCCGCTCATGGTGTTGCGGGTCGTGTCGTTGCCGCCGACAATCAACAGGATGATGTTGCCCATCAGATTGTCGGGGTCCATGTGCCTTGTGGCGTCGCTATGCGCCATCATAGAGATCAGGTCGCTGCGCGGCGGGGCATTGACGCGCTCGTTCCAGAGCCTGGTGAAGAAGGCTGCGCACTCGTCCATCTCGGCGCGGCGCTGCTCCGCCGATTCGACGACGCCGCTCTTTGGCAGCGCGGTCGAGACGTCGGACCAGCGCGTCAGCTTGCGGCGTTCCTCCCAGGGGAAATCGAACAGCGTCGCCAGCATCTGGGTGGTCAGTTCGATCGACACCCGGTCGACGAAATTGAAGGTTTCGTTGCGCGGCAGCGCGTCGAGCACCTTGCCGGCGCGCTCGCGGATCAGCACGGCCAGTTCGTCCAGATGCGTCGGCGTGAACATCGGCGACACGGTCTTGCGCTGGGCGGAATGCCGCGGCTGGTCCATGGCGATGAAGCTCGGATAGTCGTAGCCGGGCGGCACGTCTCGGATCGAGATGCCGCCGAGCGTGACGTCGGAAGAGAAGATGCCGTGATTGGTGTCGACATGCATGATGTCGTTGTACTTGGTGACCGACCAATAGGGTTCGATCGGCGCGTTGGTGCAGTAATGCACCGGCTCCTCCTTGCGCAGCCGCTCGAAGAAGGGCCACAGCGTATCGTTCTGGAACAGCCGCGGCGCGCCCGGGTGAAAATCCTTCAGTGGCGTGGAATAGGCCTCTTCGCGTGCCATGCGCTGAAGCTCGGCCTTGTCGGCTCTCACTGCTCTCTGGATGTTCATGGTTGATCAATCCCAACTAGATTCGGTGCGGCGTCAGCCGGCGATGCGCACCGGCAGGGTCTCGTAGCCCTTGACGAAGCTGGAATACACCCGCCTGGGCTCGCCGACCACCTCAATATCGTCGAAGCGTTTGAGGATTTCCTCCCAGATGATCTTCAATTGAAGCTCGGCCAGCCGGATCCCGACGCAGCGGTGAATCCCGAAGCCAAACGAGATGTGGGTGCGCGGCCGGGCCCGGTCGATGATGAATTCGTAGGGGCGGTCGATGACCTCGTTGTCGCGGTTGCCCGAGACGTACCACATCACCACCTTGTCGCCTTTCCGAATCTGCTTGCCGCGGAATTCGATGTCCTCAAGCGCCGTCCGGCGCATATGCGCCAGCGGCGTCTGCCAGCGAATGACCTCCGGCACGAAACTGTCGATCAGCGCGGGATTGGCGCGCAGCTTCCTGTATTGGTCCGGATTCTTGTTCAAGGCGTAGAGACTGCCCGACAGGGTGTTGCGGGTGGTGTCGTTGCCGCCGACGATCAGCAGGATCAGGTTGCCGAGGAAATTCTTCGGGTCCATGTCGCGCGTGGCGTCGCTGTGCGCCATCATCGACAACAGGTCGCTCTTCGGCGGCTGGTTGATACGCTCCTTCCAAAGCCTTGCAAAATAGCTCGCGCATTCCAGCAGTTCGGCCTGCCGGGCTTCCTCGGTCGCGACCAGGCCGCCGGGGCCGGGAAGCGTCGTGGCAATGTCGGACCAGCGCGTCAGTTTGCGGCGGTCTTCCCACGGAAAGTCGAACAGCACGGCGAGCATCTGCGTGGTCAGTTCGATCGAGACCTTGTCGACCCAGTCGAACACCTCGTTCCTGGGCAGGTCGTCGAGGCATTCGGCCGACCGTGTGCGGATGTTGATCGCGAGCTGGTCCAGATGCGTCGGCGTGAACATCGGCGCGACGGTCTTGCGCTGCGCCGAGTGGCGTGGCTGGTCCATTGCGATGAAGCTTTCGCGGCGCAGGTCGGGGGCGACGTCGCGGATGGTGATGCCGCCGAGCGAAGCCGCCGACGAGAACACCGAATGATTGGTCTCGATGTCCATGATGTCGTTGTATTTGGTCACTGACCAGTACGGCCCGAACATGCTGTCCCTGCAGTAGTGCACCGGGGCTTCCTGGCGCAGCCGGTCGAAATAGGGCCAGAAGGAATCGGTCTTGAACAGTTCGGGCTGGCTGACGTCGATGTCGTCAAGCGGAATGGACCAGGCCCGGTCGAAAGCGGCCTTGTGTTGGGAATCCCCGGCGAGATCGATTGTTCCGTGCATCGGTCGGCTCCCTGATTTTTTGCTCCGTCGTTGTTGCCGGAGGGCGTCATTTTGGGCGAATTACAGCCCGTCGCGCGCTGCATAGCAAGCGAGAGTTTGGCCATTTGGCGGTACGAAAGCGCTGTCCAGGCCGAGTCCTCTCCTCAGCGCTTTAGGCCCGTGACAAGCTCATTGGCAAAGAATAAGGCTGTGCATAACAAGCCGTCATTCAGCTGGAGGCCGCCGGACCATGATTCCCAACGCGCATCGGATGTTTAACTTCGATCTCGGCGAAACCGCGGACGCCATACGCGAAACGGTGCAGCAATTCTCGGCCAACGAGATCGCGCCGCGGGCCGCCGAAATCGACAAGAGCAATCAATTCCCTCGCGACCTCTGGCCCAGGATCGGCGCTCTCGGGCTGCACGGGATTACCGTTGAAGAGGAGTACGGCGGAACAGGGCTCGGCTATCTCGAGCACTGCATCGCGGTCGAGGAAATTTCGCGGGCGTCGGCGGCGGTCGGCCTGTCCTACGGCGCGCATTCGAACCTCTGCGTCAACCAGATCCGCCGCAATGGCAGCGAGGCGCAGAAGCGGAAGTATCTTCCGAAACTGATCTCTGGCGAGCATGTCGGCTCGCTGGCGATGTCGGAGCCCAATGCCGGCTCCGACGTGGTGTCGATGGCGACCCGCGCCGAGAAGAAGGGCGACCGCTTCGTCATCAACGGAGCCAAGATGTGGATCACCAACGGTCCGGTCGCCGATACGCTGGTGGTCTATGCCAAGACCGATGCCGCGGCGGGCTCGCGCGGCATCACCGCCTTCATCATCGAGAAGGGCATGAAAGGATTTTCCACCGCGCAGAAGCTCGACAAGCTCGGCATGCGCGGTTCCGACACCTGCGAACTGGTGTTCGAGGACTGCGAGGTGCCGGAGGAGAACGTGCTCAGCGAGGTCGGCCGCGGCGTCAACGTGCTGATGTCCGGCCTCGACTACGAGCGCGCGGTGCTGGCGGCAGGCCCGATCGGCATCATGCAGGCCTGCATGGACGTGGTGCTGCCCTATATTCACGAACGCAAGCAGTTCGGCCAGCCGATCGGCACGTTCCAGCTGGTGCAGGGCAAGGTCGCCGACATGTACACCACGATGAACGCCTCGCGCGCCTACGTCTACGCGGTGGCGAAAGCCTGCGACCGCGGCGAGACGACGCGCGAGGATGCCGCCGGCGCGATCCTCTACGCTGCAGAGAAGGCCACACAATGCGCGCTCGACGCCATCCAGCTGCTCGGCGGCAACGGCTACATCAACGACTATCCGACCGGGCGGCTGTTGCGCGACGCCAAGCTTTACGAGATCGGCGCCGGTACCAGCGAGATCCGGCGCATGCTGATCGGACGGGAGCTGTTCGAGAAGTCGGCGTAAGGGAGGTCAGTGAAGGCCTGTCAACCGTCATTGCCAGCGCAGCGAGCCATCCATTCTTCTTTCTTGTGGCGCGATGGATTGCTTCGCTGCGGGCCTATTCCACCAGGCCGTTCACCTTGGTCACCCAGGCACGCACGTCGATCAGCACCGCGGGCAGCACTTCCTTGACCTCCGCCGCCGTCATGCCGGCCTTGATGCGCGGGTCATAGAGCAGGTTGAGGAGGTACTGGTCGTAGATGTCGAAAAATCCCATCGACACATTGTCGTTGAACATGGTCCAGGGCACGCTCATTGTATCGTTGATCGGTCCGAGCGATTGCAACAGCTCCTCATAGGCGCAGTCGAAGAAAGTGAAGTCGCCGTTGTCGACGGTCAGGATCACGTCGGAGTGTTCGATCTCGAATTTCTCGTTCTTGCGAAAACCGGACAGGCATTGCGGGTCGAGCGAGCCGCGGATCTCGCGGGCGCGCGCGGCGCCGTAGAATTTGGCGATGGTGCGGTTGATATCGCGGTCGCGCACCAGTGTCACCAGCACGTTGGCGTCGTCGCGGTTTTCAACCATGCCGATATCGAGGTGCTGAATGCGTCTGGCGATGTCGGCGACGATTTTCGCGAGCTGCTTTTTTCGGTCGGAACGCTTGCCGTCGGCGAACACCCGCACCGGCCTCTGATACTTCCGGATGCGGTCGACCCGTCCGGCGAGTTGATATTCGGCGCCGAACGCGGTCTTGAGGAAGCCGTCGAAGATCTGGCTGTCGGTGAAGGCCTTCTTTTCCGCGCGCTGACGCGAAGCGATCGCCGGAATTTCGACCGCGGCCAACGCCGGGCCGACCACGGCCTCGAAGGCGATGCCGGCCAGAACGACCGCAACGATCCGAAACAAACGCGAAGGCCAGGCAGGGGCGCTCATGCAACGACGCTGCAGCAATCGGCGAGGGCGCGCAAGGCGCGATCGCGCGCCCTCCGGGAACCCGGCAGATCGCCGCCTAGTTTCTCACCACCACCGGGGTGCCGACGGAAACGCGGCTATAGAGGTCGGTCACGTCCTCATTGGTCATGCGGAAGCAGCCGGAGGATACCGCCTGCCCGATCGTTTCCGGCTCGTTCGAACCGTGGATGCGATAGAGCGTCGAGCCCAGATACATCGCCCGCGCCCCGAGCGGATTGTCGACGCCGCCGACCATGTGGCGCGGCAGGTCGGGCCGCCGCCTCAGCATCTGCGCGGGCGGCGTCCAGCTCGGCCATTCCCTTTTCGCCGTGATGCGATGGGTGCCGGACCAGCGGAAACCGTCGCGGCCGACGCCGATGCCGTAGCGCAACGCCTGACCGTTGCCCAGCACGAGGTAAAGCCGCCGCTCGGCGGTGTTGATGTAGATGGTGCCCGGCGCGTACTGGCTCGAAAAGCTGACGGTTTGCCGGGAGATCGGGCCCGAGCCGCCGCCGCTGCGAAAGAAGTCGCTGCCGCCCATGATGTCGCGCATGTCGAAGAGCTGGGCGCGGGCATGGCCGGCGCCGGCCAGCAATGTCACCGCAGCAAACAGCATAGCAAAAGCCCGAATCATAATTCTTCCTCTTCAGACCAATCGGTTTCGTCGGAAGACAGGCCACAACCGAGGCGATTTCGCAAGCAACGAGCCCGTGAGCACCTGATTTTCCCAGCTTGCCGTTACCGAAATAACACCGCGCCGTCAGGCGATGGCAGCAATGTCCGCGAACCCTTTGACGAAACGGACTGGGAATGATTGATCGTCAAGGAGATATTGCAAGAAACGAAAGCGAACGGGAGCAGAACGAATGAACGGTGCGGAAAGTCTGGTGCGGACATTGGTCGCAGGCGGCGTGGACGTCTGTTTCGCCAATCCCGGCACTTCGGAGATGCATTTCGTCGCGGCCCTCGACCGCGTCGAGGGCATGCGCTGCGTGCTCGGCCTGTTCGAGGGCGTGGTGACGGGCGCTGCCGACGGCTATTTCCGCATGAAGGGGTCGCCGGCTTCGACGCTGCTGCATCTCGGCCCCGGCCTCGCCAATGGCCTCGCCAATCTGCACAACGCCAAGAAGGCCAGTTCCGGCGTCGTCAACATCGTCGGCCAGCACGCGACCTACCACATCGAGTACAACGCGCCGCTGACCTCGGATATCGAGGGCTTGGCGCGGCCGATGTCGTCCTGGGTGCGCACCTCGCCGGACGCGAAATCCGTCGCCCGTGACGGTGCCGCCGCCATCGCCGCCGCCAGGGGCGCGCCGCCGCAGATCGCAACCCTGATCCTGCCCGCCGACACCGCCTGGAACGAGGCCGACGGCGTGGCGCAGGTCCCGGCGGAGCCGCAGCGCCAGAGCTACTCCCCTGGGGCCGTCGACCACGCGGCCAGGGTGCTGCGCGGCGGCGAACAGACCTTGCTGTTGATTACAGGCAGTGCCGTCACCGAGAAGGGGCTGGCGCTGGCGGCGCAAATTGCCGGCAAGACCGGCTGCAAGGTGATGGGCCCGCTGGCCAGTCCGAGGATGGCGCGCGGACGCGGGCGGTTCTCGATCGAGCGGGTGCCTTACGTGATCGAACAGGCGCAAGCGGCGCTGCAAGGTTTTCGGCACATCGTGCTGGTCGAGGCCAATGATCCCGTGGCCTTCTTCGCCTATCCGAACAAGCCGAGCCTGCTCAAGCCCGAGGGTTGCGAGGTCCATCGCATGACCGAAAGCGGGGAAAACTCGGTGGCGGCGCTGGAGGCGCTGGCCTCGGCGCTCGGCGCCAAGCCCGCGGACGTGAAGCCGCAGGCCACGGTCGAACTGGTCAAGCCGACCGGGGCCCTTAACCATATGTCGATCGCCCAGGCGATCGCGCTGGCGGTTCCGGACAACGCCATCCTGGTCGACGAATCCATCACCACTGGGCGTGGCTTCTTTCCGCTGACGGCGGGCGCCGCCCAGCACGACTGGATCCAGAATCTCGGCGGCTCGATCGGGTACTCGACGCCGGTGGCGACCGGGGCCGCGGTGGCCTGTCCCGACCGCAAGGTGATCTGCATGGTCGGCGACGGCAGCGCGATGTACACGCTGCAATCGCTGTGGACCCAGGCGCGCGAGGGCCTCAATGTTCTCACCATCGTGTTTGCCAACCGGATCTACCAGATCCTGCGCGGCGAGTTCGACGGCGTCGGCGCCGGCGAGCCGGGCCAGCGCGCCCAGGACATGCTGAAGATCGACCGCCCCACGCTCGACTGGGTTGCGCTCGCCAAGGGCATGGGCGTTCCCGGCCGCGCCGTCACCACGGCGGACGAGCTCAACAAGGCCTTGGCGGAAGGCATCGCCGAGCAGGGACCTCGGCTGATCGAAGTGCGGATGTAGGGGGCAGCCGCCAAATCGGCAGGCTGGAATGCTTGCGACGGAGCCAGCATGCAGACCGAGTTGAACAAGGTGCTAACGGCGCTGCAGGAATTCTACGCCCGCGAGAGCTTCCTGTTCGAAAAGGATCTCGGCGAGCGTACGCTGACGCACCGGCTGGCGGTGCATGTCGAAAAACAGTTTCCGGGCTGGGAGGTCGATTGCGACTACAACCGGCTCGGCGAACGCAAGCTGCGGCTGCCGCATGGCACGATCGTCTCGACCGACGATGAACTCGGAAAATCCATCTATCCCGACATCGTCGTGCACCAGCGCGAGATTCCCAACAACCTGCTCGCGATCGAAGTTCGCAAGACGTCCAACCATCAGCCGCCGGAACACGACCGGCACAAGCTGCACGCACTGACCGATCCGCATCTGTGGTTCGCCTACGGGATCGGGGTCTATCTCGTGCTGGGCAAGAAGAGCGTCGTCTCCGACGTCTATGTCGGCGGCGTGATCGACCAGGCGCAGTCCGCGTGGCTGGCCGGACGGCTGAAGGATGTAGGGCTGGGTGGCTAGACTAAGGCCGCTGCAATCGGGTCGATCCTGTTCGACAAGGATGGCACCCGCGTCGATTTCCAGCGTAGCTTTGGTCCGGCGGGGACGCCGACAGCCCGGCCCTACGCGCCGCTCCCAATACCGTCAACGGTAGCGACAACGATGCCGTGGTCCGACAGGCCGTCCGCGGGGAAAACGGAAATGGTCACGTCCAGCGGGACGGACGACCAGAAGAAATCGATCGGCGCCCGGCCATACTCTTCGCCGAAAGTCCCCCGGTCGCTCGCATGGAAATAGGGCAACGCCTGCTTGATCGCCACAAGATCGCTGCTCGACGGTTCCGCGTTGAAATCGCCGCACAGGATCACAGTCCCCTGCGTTGCCAGCGGCTTCAGCATGCCGGCAATCTTCCCGGCCTGCGATCGCCGCACGGCGGACAGCGACCAGTCCCCGGCCGTGGCGAGGTGGGTGTTGCCGATGAATACCGGCCGATCCAGCGGCAGCGCCGCGACCTGAAGGATGCGCGGCTCATTCTCGACATGGACGACTGAGCCGGTGCCCGGCGGGCCCAACTGGAATGCGGCCGTTCGGGACAACGGAATTCTGGATGCGAGGGCGAGTCCGAAATACTGTCCCGTTCCGTGGTACACCTCCGCGGGCACCAGGGCGGGCGCGAAGTACCAGCAATAGGCCGATGTATTTGCCTGCCCGCGGCCAAACAGCACGGGCAGGCCAACGGCTGGATCGAGCGCAACCTCCTGCAACGCGCACATATCGACGTCCAGTTCCGCAATCTTGGCAGCAATTGCCTCGTAATTCTGGTTTGAGGCAACATTCCAGGTGGCTATTCGGAGGTTCTTCGCGCTCACGGCGGCTCCACGTTGGCTGAGAGGCGACGGCCTGTCGATTGCGGGCGGAGACACGCTGCGCAAGGCAGATCGCGTTCCCGGCCCTAATCACTGGCCAGCACGAGGGTGCAGAGCGCAATAGCCAGGCGCATGGCCTCAACGGAATTTTCGCCAGATTGCACGGATGCCCACTGATGTGATCCGTGTTTACGCCCGCGTTGGTGCAGCGCGAAAAGCCGCGTAGCGTTGCGGTCGGCCTGGGATGCGTCGTCGGCAGGGGAACCCCGAGCCCCCCATCGCGGTTATTTGTTTGAACGGTTGCTTCGTTTGAACCTTGGGTAGCTGGTGCAGACTTAACATCAGAGGCCAACTCCAGGAGGCGTTCCATGACCCACTGGCACGATACGATGGTGGACAGGCCGGAGACGGATGGCGCGGTTTACGCGACGGGCTGGACGATTTCCGGTCTGGCCGTGCTCGGGACCGTCATTGCGGTCTGGCTTCTCGGCATTTGACGGCTTGACGTTCCCGCTCAGCTTCGGATGCGACCGGATCGGATGTTCCGCGCATCTCCGCGACCGCGCATGGGCTGCACCATCCGGTCCCGATATCCAGTATTGCCGCTCGCCGGCAGGCATCCTCTTCCCCTCAAACGCTCCAATGCCGTCTGGTTGGATGTAGTTTCTGTTGGGGAACCCACGGGCACCCAAGCGGTTCTATCGGACAGATGCTCAACGTCGAGCAATTGCGAGGGCCCGTGGACCAATCATCGAAAGCCGGCATACCGGTCTCGTTCGTCATCAACGGATCCCGTCAAGAACTCGTCATCCCTCCATGGATCACCTTGCTGGACCTCCTGCGGGAGCATCTGCAGTTGACCGGCACCAAGAAAGGTTGCGATCATGGCCAGTGCGGCGCCTGCACCGTATTGATCGACGGGATGCGCATCAACTCCTGTCTCGTACTCGCGGTTTCTCGCGACGGAGCCGAAGTTACCACGATCGAGGGCGTTGCGGCTGGTCGCGATATGCATCCTTTGCAGTCGGCCTTTGTCGAACATGATGCGTTTCAATGCGGATATTGCACGCCGGGCCAGATCTGTTCGGCAATCGGCCTGCTGGCCGAAGGCCGTGCGCATACCCGGGCCGAAATCAGGGAGCACATGAGCGGAAACCTCTGCCGCTGCGGCGCCTATACCAACATAGCGGACGCCATCGAGCATGTAATGCGACAAGGCGCGGCCGCGCGGGAGGCGGCCGAATGAACCGCTTCGATTACGTCCGCCCGGACACGATTTCCGATGCGATCAAGGCGCTAGCCGTGCCCGACGCGCGTGCGCTCGCAGGAGGAACCAACCTCGTCGATCTCATGAAGTACGAGGTGGCGCGGCCGTCGCGCATTGTAGATATCAATCGATTGCCGCTCAAAGCAATCGAGACGACCGCGGAGGGCGGACTGAAGATCGGGGCTCTGGTCACCAATTCCGACCTCGCATGGAATGCAACCGTTCACGAGCATTTTCCGCTGTTGGCCAGCGCCATCCTCGCCGGCGCATCGCCGCAGTTGCGTAACGCCGCCACCACGGGTGGCAACCTGCTGCAACGGACACGCTGCTATTACTTCTATGACCCGTCGACCGCCTGCAACAAGCGTGTCCCGGGCAGCGGATGCTCGGCGATAGGCGGCGTGAATCGAATTCATGCAATTCTCGGAGCGAGCGATGAATGCATCGCGGTGCATCCATCGGATATGTGCGTCGCGCTGGCGGCATTGGATGCTTCCGTCGATGTCGAAGGACCTGACGGCAAGCGAAATATTCCATTCACCGCCTTTCACCGCCTGCCCGGCACCGAGCCGCATCTCGACAATACGATGGCGGCCGGGGAATTGATCACCGGCATCCATCTTTCGCGCTGTGATTTCGGGATCAACCACACCTACGTCAAGATTCGGGACCGGCTGTCCTACGCGTTTGCGCTCGTTTCGGTCGCCGTCGGGCTCAAGCTGAAGGCCGGAGTGATCGAGAAGGTCCACGTGGCGCTCGGGGGCGTGGCGCACAAGCCTTGGCGCGACCTCGATGCTGAAGCAGCGTTGAAGGGTCAGAGGCCGGAACGCGCGGCATTTGCCGAGTTTGCCGGACAGGTGGTGGCGCAGGCGAGGGGCCAAGGCCAGAACGATTTCAAAATCGAGCTTGCACGGCGGACAATCATACGGGCGCTTGAGCAGGCAGCCGCAGGCACGCCGCAACACCAATCCAACAAATCATTGCAGCAGGAGAAATGATGTCGGTGACGGAAGCGTCTCATATCGGTCGGCCGACGAACCGGGTCGACGGACCCCTGAAGGTTACCGGCCAGGCCAGGTATGCGGCTGAATACCCGGCCCCGGACCTGCTCTACGGGTATCTCGTCGGCAGCACGATCGCCGCGGGACGTATCACAGCGATCCATCTCGACTTGGCACGCAGCGTGCCGGGCGTCGTGGAGATATTCACCCACGAGAACCGTGGAAAAGCCGCCTGGCTCGACCGCAGCTGGCGCGATGAAGTCGCTCCTCCCGGGCATCCCTTTCGCCCCCTGCATTCGGAGCGTATTCTATTCGACGGACAGCCGATTGCACTTGTCGTCGCCGAGACATACGAAGCAGCCCGGGATGCTGCGTCCCTGATCCACGCGGAATATGAAACTGCTGAACACTGCACGGAACTGGAGCGGAAGCGCTCGGAAGCGTATGTGCCGCCCGAGAAGCGAAGCGGAATTCCGCCGCCGCCCGATCCGCGGGGCGACGCCGAGCAGGCCTTCGAGGAGGCTCCCGTCAAGATCAGCCGGGATTACCGGGTCAACGCGGAGCATCACAATCCCATGGAGATGTTCGGCACAACTTGTGTTTTCGAGGGCGAGGGCAGGCTTACTATCTACGACAAGACCCAGGGTTCGCAGAACGCACAGGGGTACGTTACTTCCGTGTTCGGTTTGAAGAGCAAGAATGTCCGCGTGGTCAATCACTATGTCGGTGGCGCTTTTGGCTCCGGGTTACGGCCGCAGCATCAACTGTTCTTCGCAGTCATGGCGGCGATCGAACTCGAGCGGTCGGTCAGGGTTTCCCTGACGCGTGCGCAGATGTTCCACATCGGCTACCGGCCCGACAACTTCCAGACCGTGTCATTGGCCGCGGACCGTGAAGGCCGCCTGCAATCGATTATGCATGACGTGGTGGCCGCGACCTCGCGCTACGAGGACCATCAGGAAGTCGTCGTCAACTGGTCCGGGATGATGTACCATTGCGATAACGTCAAGCTCTCCTACCGGCTGGCGAAGCTCGATACGGCAACGCCATGCGACATGCGGGCGCCGGGCGCCGCCATCGGCGTGACCGCCCTGGAATGCGCGCTCGATGAACTCTCCTATGAGGTGGGAATCGATCCTCTCGAGATCCGGCGCCTGAACTTCGCGTCAAAGGACGAGAATACCGACAAGCAGTTTACCTCCAAGGCGCTGCACGCCTGCTACAGCGAGGGCGCCGCGGCGTTCGGCTGGAACGAGCGAAAGCCCGAACCGCGATCGATGCGAGAGCGGCAGGAACTGATCGGGTGGGGCGTTTCGACCGGCATGTGGGATGCCTTTCTTCAGAAGGCCGAAGCGCGCGCGAAGTTGAGCGCGGATGGCCGGCTCGAAGTATCGACCGCTGCCTCCGACATAGGTACCGGCACCTGGACGATACTGACACAAATCGGCGCTGATGCGTTCGGGATTCCGCTTGAGGATGTGACCGCCCGCATCGGAGACTCCACATTGCCGACGTCTCCCGTCGAGGGTGGGTCATGGACCGCGGCCTCGAACGGCTCTGCGGTGCAGGCCGCATGCGAGGCGGTGAAGCAGACGCTGTTCAAGCATGCCAGGAAGATGGCCAACTCCCCCTTGGCCGCGGCGGAACTGGAAGACGTCGACGTGAGCAAGGGGCGCATCTTCCGCAGGGATGATCCGGGCCGGAGTCTGACGATCGTCGAAGTGATGCATGCCGCCGATTTGCAGGCGATCGAGGAGACGGGGAAAGTCGGACCCAGCCTGCTGCAGATGACGAAATACGTCAGCTACACGCATTCGGCGGTGTTTGCCGAGGTGCGCGTCGACGAAGACCTCGGTGTTGTCCGGGTGACGCGCGTTGTTTGCGCTGTCGCGGCCGGCCGCATTCTCAACCCCAAGACCGCACGCAGCCAGATCCTCGGCGGTGTGGTCATGGGCATCGGAATGGCGCTCCACGAAGAGGGCATAACCGATCACCGGCTTGGCAAGATCATGAACCACAATCTTGCAGAATATCATATCCCCGCGCATGCGGACATCGAGGACATCGACGTTATCTTCGTCGACGAACATGACGACAAGGTCAGTCCGTTGGGAGTGAAAGGCATCGGTGAAATCGGCATTGTCGGCACCGCCGCGGCCGTAGCCAACGCGATATTTCATGCGACCGGCAAGCGCGTCCGGGATTTCCCGATCACGATCGACAAGCTGATTGCGGCGTGAGCCCCCAATGCGCTTGAACACGTCCCGATTAGGCCGTTGATGCGCAACCAGCCCCGAATGGTCGATGGCTCGCATTAGGAGTTCAGCGACATATTGCGGTTGGTTGGGATTGCCGGCCAACGGGGCCATCGGGTCCTATGATTGGTGGACGCACAAGGGATCGAACCTTGGACCTCTCCCGTGTGAAGGGAACGCTCTCCCGCTGAGCTATGCGTCCTAAACCCAATAGAACCAAGGGTTTCTTACAGTTTACCGGCCGGTTGGCAAGCCCCAAAGCGGTGCAGAACGGTACCATACGGTGTACAAACCCGTGCAAAATCCGTGCAGTGCTTGGCCTCCCTATTAGGACACCGTAACGGTTGATGCTCTCTGCCAACGTCTGTTAAGATCAGATGTTCGCAGAGCGCATCGCTCTACCCGTAGGCATGAGCCACGGTCACACTTAGCTACAGGAGAATATATCGGTGGCAGCAGCGAAGAAGTCTGTGGCTAAGGCACCAGCCAAGGACAAGAAGAACGTGAGCACAGTGAACGAAGACCCGTTGGCCGACTTGGGCCTGCCTGAGACCAAGACCGCGACTGCCGTTGTGGCACCTCCGGTTGCTCCGATCGAGGCTACGGCGAGTGATGAAGTTGAAGTGGGGGAAATCGAGTTCGGTTTCGTCGAGTTCATCCCGACTGCAAAGCGTAAGGCGGAAGGATCGAAGTACAAGTTCGCTCAGCTTCCTGCTCCCGCTGTGTGGACGGATGGCGCGAACAAGGGCAAGCCCAAGATCGCCAGCTTCACTGTCAAGCTGCAACCCGGCGTCGATGCAGACAAGCTGCGTCGTTCGGTACAGAGCGCGACTACACAGGCTAATCGTCAGGGTTCTGACGAAGGCAAGTACTTCGTGTCCCGTTCGGTGAACGATGCTGCTGGCAAGTTCGCCGGTATGCAGGTTTTCCGTACTGACGCGAAGCCGACGAAGTAGTCATTAGACTACTCGACAAGAAACTAAATTTCTAAACAGGGTTTTGCAGAGAGGGCGGTCAGCGATGACCGCCCTTTTTCTATGGCGCTTACAGTAACAGGAGTGAGGTGGCTATGACCATGTACCCAACAGCAAGCGGCTCGTGCGGCGAGCTAATGAAAGAGCACAATGAACAACGCGACTGCTATCAACAGCGGCTTCGATACCTTCATCAATGAGCTTCACAATGACGGCGTAGTGCCGCTGCTGCACATCGTCCAAGACTGCGACGATGACCGCGCTTACTACAAGCGTACCCGCTGTGTGCCCGTTCTCTCGGAAGACGAGAGTGAGGACTGCACTGTGTTCGGTGACTGGGGTACATACTATGAGTTCGAGGCTTGGCGCGCGTATCGCGCTATGTCCAAGACCGGTAACGAATTTCAGTTGATGGTGACTGACGTGCTGAACAAGCACTCGTGGTCGCCGGAGACAGTAAAGTGGATTGGGATAATCAACGGGATGGTCAACGTACAGAATGAGTACGCCGATAAGTTCGGACACCATCCTTCAGACATGAACAAGTTCATCAAGTCCTACGTCAAGAACGGTGCAGATACTGTACTGGCAAGGGACAGGTACTAGGAGAACAATGGCTAAGTGGACTTACGAAGCTACCCAAGCAGGGTACGCTAAAATGTGGGGCAGCATCAGTGTCAAGGGAGGCAAGGATGCTGCCAACGCGAACTTCTTCGCCAACAAGATCATTGCAGGAGAAGAACAGTACCGTGTCGTCGAAGCCGCTACGGGAGTGCCGTGGTATTTCGTCGGCGCTCTGCACATGCGCGAGAGCGGTTGCGACTTCAAGGGCGTGCTACACAACGGCGAGAAGATCATCGGTACAGGTCGCAAGACACGTCTCGTACCTAAAGGTATGGGTCCGTTCGCATCATGGACGGCTGCGGCCAATCACGCTCTGAAGCTGAAGAAGCTACAGAAGTACACGGGGCAGTGGTGTCCGGCTCTAATGGGGTATGTCTCCGAACTGTTCAACGGTCTCGGATACGTCGGCAAGGGCGTCAACTCGGCTTACGTGTGGGCTGGTAGCAATCATGAGCAGCGTGGAAAGTACGTTGCGGACCATGTGTGGGATCGAAACTTCGACGATCCGCAGATCGGCACCATGACTGTGCTAAAGGCGCTGTGTAAGCTACGCCCGGACATCGCTAAGGATATGGGCGGTAAGCCCGGCATGTCCACGAAAAACAAAGTCATCATCGCCGCTGGCAGTGTAGCCGGTACTGGCGCTGTTGTGAACGAAGCAACTACCGATACGTCTAGCACGCTTGATAGTCTCTACCCGATCATCAGCATGTTCCAGAACTACGGTACTACTATTGCGGTCGTGTTTACGGCGGCTGTAGTGATCGGTGCTGTAGGCTGGCATTTCTACGGAAAGTATCAGGCGCGTCAGGAGGCTGCTGATGTGGCTGGTTAGTGGTGCGCTGAAGTGGTTCATGGGCGGCGGCTTTACAATGCTTACGGATATGTACGCCAAGGGCAAAGACAGCGCCATCGAGAGCGAGCGTACGAACGCCGCATGGGCAGCGCAGCAGCTAGCTGCGATGTCGGCTAACCGTCAGGCTACTTCAGGCTTTACCGAGATGCGTGTCATGACGTTCTTGATCGCACTTCCGTTCGTTGTGCATGTTAACCTCGTCGGACTTGATACGTGCTTCAAGCTCGGATGGAAGGTCAATCGTTTCCCCGCCCCGTTCGATCAGTGGGAGGGCGCTATCCTGTTGTCATTCTTCGGACTGACTGCGGGCGTCATCGGCATCAAAGCCTTAGCGAACGCATTCAGGCGTTAATGGAGACACCATGGGTATTATCAAGAAAGACTTCGACGAGACCTTCAGCGCAGAGACCGTAATGATGGATAACTTCTTTCCCGGAGAGCGTTACCATCCGACCGTCGAGGCTAAGAAGACCGCGATCATAGAGGCTATGTTAAACGAGCCGACATCCGGCGAAGACATCATGGACCTTGAAGCTCCTGATAGGATCAGCTTACAGGACATGGGCCGCAGCGAGCGCGAAAAGAATAAGCGTCTAGCGTTCCTGTACGAGTAATGGCCGACGATCCAGTATGGTTGCCAACGGCCAAGACACTACAAGCCGGTCGGCGTATACGGATCGAATGCTGCTCACAAGACAAGTCTCTAATGGTGAGCAACGATGACAAGGGATACCGTGCCTACTGTTTCAGGTGCGGGCCTCGTGGCTTCGTTGCTCACGGCGACTTCAGCATTGATATGTTGCGCCGTCGTCGAGACGAGTTCGCCTTGTTGCAAGAGGCGCACGTTCGACTTCCCAGAGACTTCACAACGGAGATACCGCCCAATGAGGCAACTTGGTTATATCGTGCAGGTATTAGCGCAGCGGTGGCACGACACTATGGCTTCGGTTACTCTATGTCGCTCCGTCGCGTTGTACTGCCGGTCTATACAGAAGGAAGCCTTGTTGGTTTCACGGCTAGAAGCACAATCGGAGCAAAGCCGAAGTACATCGAACGAATGCAATCTGCTGCCAATGCGGTTTTTACCGCTGACCCTGCTACTGCACTGCCTGCCACGGAAGATTGGCCTGAAGGTAGTGGACCGGATTTGGTCATCACAGAAGACATACTATCGGCAGTTCGTGTGGGCCGTCTCGTTCGTCGAGCGGTGGCCCTTATGGGCACAAGCGCGAATGCAGAGCAACTGGCGATCACAGAAGGCTGCAACACGATTGCCGTGTGGCTTGATCCCGACCGACCGGGACGAGACGCGCAGTCCAAACTACATCGTCGGTTATCGTTACAAGGCAAGGTCGTTGTCCGAATTAAGACGCAACGAGACCCGAAGTACTACAGCAACCGGGAGATAAGGAGAATACTTGTTCAGGAAACTGAATGACAGAGAGATGATCCTCTTCCTAACGGAAGCACAGAACTACTTCCGCAATCGGCCTACAGGCGGAGAAGACCGCGCCTACTGGGCTAATGAACAGAACGCGGATAGCTGCGCTCAGATTGTGGAACGGCTACAGAAATGATCGACGTTATCCTACTGCGGATTATGCGCCGTAGGAGTGACTTCTATAAACTGAAGGACATGATACCGAACTCGAACCTCGATCCACAAGCGGTCGCGATCATCGAAGACTTCGGAAAATACTTCGAGAAGTTTCCTACGCATAACGCCGTGGACATGACCACGTTCCTGCCGCGCTTCAAAGCGTGGCATCCAAAGATGAGCGAAGAGAAGTTCAACAGCTTCCGCGCCATGCTACTCAATACGGTTGCTGAACCTGACGAAGATCAGAGACGCAACATTCTGGCTGAGCTATCTGAGCTAGAGATGATGACTAGGCTAGCTAACCTCGCTGAGCAATTCCAAGCGGGAGACCTTGGCGATGCTTGGCACGCCGTCAGCACTACGATGGACGACTTCAGAAATCGTACAGGCCGACGAGAGGTACGCTACATCGACACACCGATTGGTGAACTCTTGCAAGACGAGTTCAACGACGCCGGTGTGTCGTGGCGTCTCGATTGTCTGAACACTTCTATGCGTCGGCTTCGACCCGGTGACTTCGGTATCATCGCGGGACGACCTGACAAGGGTAAGACCTCGTTCATATCGAGCGAGGTAACGCACATGGCCCCGCAGCTACCGCCAGATCGGAACATACTATGGCTGAATAACGAAGGGCCGGGCAAGCGTATCATCCCGCGTCTTTATCAATCGGCACTGAACCTCTCCATGCACGACATGAAGGAGCGCCACACAGAAGGCGTCCTCGTCGATCAGTACAGAGATGCAGTCGGTGGCAGGATAGACAAGATACGCATCGTTGACATCCACGGCTTCGCCACCGGGCAAGTCGAGAGCATCATCGAAGATAGCAATCCGGGCATCATCGTGTACGACATGATCGACCACATCAAAGGCTTCGGAGATCAAGCTCGTACTGATCTAGTGCTAGAGCAGATGTACATTTGGGCGAGAGAGCGCAGCGTCAAGTACGATTGCATCGGGCTGGCTACCAGTCAGATCAGCAACGACGGTGACGGGCTGCAATTCCCTACGCTAGGTATGCTCAAGGATAGCAAGACCGGCAAGCAAGGCGCTTGCGACTTTCAAATCATGATCGGCGCGTCCAATGACATTGGCCTCGTCGGTTCACGCTTCATCGGACTGCCCAAGAACAAGTTGAGACGACCGGACGGCGCTAGCGATCCGCGCGCTGAAGTCATCTTCGACGGTACACGGGCACGCTACAAGGACATAGAAGTTGGAACATAATACGTCAGTGGAAGCACTGAAGACTGTTGAGCCGAAAATCAATCCGGCGCACGAACTTATACTCGACCTACTGTACACCAACTATCACGGTCTGACTGCCGATGAAGTAGCGTTCAGTTTGAACTACAAAGTCCTGTTCGCTAGACCGCGCATGTCCGAGTTGCATAAGGCAGGCAAAATCTATCGTGGAGACAAGCGGCGTAAGAACGCATCCGGACTGTCTGCTACCGTGTGGCGCATCGCGGCGTGAGTAAGCGTCCTGTAGCTACCAACGAAGCCAAGCGCATCATCCTGCTTACGGATCAGGTCAGTAAGCTGACCAAAGAACTGAAGCGGGCGCTGCGCGACAGCAACAGCAACGACGTTATCAGCGACGCGCTCGGCGGTATCGTGAACACACGCAAGGTTATACCTGCATGGGTGAACAAGGCTGAGCCGCGATCACGACACAAGGCTACGCCTGAAGTGCCGGTGACTATGTGGGCCGATTGGCATCTAGGTGAGACGGTCACGAAGGCTGAAGTGAACGGCGTGAACGAGTACAACATGGCCGTGGCACGAGAGCGTGTCGAGCGTCTGTACAGCGTCACGGAGAAGCTGTGCGTCGAGAACCATACAGGTGTCTATCCCGGCATCGTCATCAACCTCACAGGAGACCTTGTTAGTGGCGGACTACATCCAGAACTCGTGGCTACCGACGAGTTGGAAGCTATCCCGGCTGCGCTCAAAGCGGTCGAATGGATTGCTGGCGGCATCGCTCGCTTTGCAGATAAATTCGGCAGAGTGTACGTCCCCTGTGTCCCCGGCAACCACGGACGCACCACACATCGACCGGAGTTCAAACGATACTACCGTAAGAACTACGACTGGCTGATCTACCAGATGCTCATTCGTCACTTCGCTGACGATAAGCGCATTCAGTTCGACGTACGACCATCCAATGAAGTCCTGTACCGGGTGTTTGGACAACGGTACTTGCTACTACATGGCGACATGCTCGGAGTTGGCGGCGGAGACGGCATCATCGGTGCCATCGGGCCTGTCATGCGAGGCGAAGTAAAGAAGTCCGGTACGTATTCTTCGCAGGGTACACCGTTCGACAAGATGCTGCTCGGTCATTACCACCAGCGTCTCTGGCTACCGCGTTCAACAATGGCAGGCTCTATCAAGGGCTATTGCGAGTACGTGAAGAACGCACTCGGCGCGAAACCTGATCGTCCTACGCAGCCGCTGTGGTTCGTGCATGAGAAGCACGGGCAGACGGCACACTGGGACATCTACGTAGACAAGGCCCCGAAGACGCAAGCCAACTGGCTAGGCGTGATGGGTGCTACTCAATCGGCTGCGTAGTGCAGCCTCAGAACTTACTGCCATCAGCAATGATCGTGTTGTCTCTAGGATCGTCAGTAGGCTACGTGCTGGCTGACGATTGGAGACGCGCGGTATACTGGCTGGCCGCAGCGGTCATCACCGCTAGCGTCACCTTCTAAGGAACGCATTGGATAAAGCTATCATTCGCATGTTCGACGGTCGTATGGTTGACGTGTTCAACCTACAGCCGGATGACGTGCGCCCGCATAACTTCATTCACGCCATCTGTAATCTGAACCGCTACACTGGGCACACACCGTTTCCAATTTCAGTAGGTCAGCATTCTCTACGTATGGCTGAAGTTGTGCCACCGCATCTAAGGCAGGCTGCACTGATCCACGATTGGTCAGAGGGATGCTTCAACGATTTAGCGTCACCGATCAAATGGCAGATGCCAGAATACAAGAAGCGCGAGAAGGCCGCGCAGCGAGTGATCTTCGATACGCTCGGAGTTCCCTACGAACTTCTCACAGAGATCAAGCACTACGACATTGCGATCCGACAGGACGAACGCATTGCGACGTGGGGCTACGATAACTGGAAAGAAGACAAGTGGACTTATGACGGCAACGCACAACCCCTCGGGATTGCAATAAATGAGCAGACTTGGCGCGAAGTACGCGCAGAGTTCACTGACTTCTTTATTCGCTACTTCCCTGAACAGGAATTGATTAAGTGGTGAAACCTGATCTAAGCAAGATGAAGCTCGACACGGGCAAGGCACCGATCATGCAGGGCTTCATGCAATACTTCCCACGAGCTATCGCTGCTGTAGCTAACGTGTCTCAGTTCGGCTTCGACAAGTACGGTAAGTGGGGCGGCTGGCGCGACGTAGAGGATGGTATCAACCGATACGAGAACGCACTGGGCAGACATCAACTGGATGGCGCACGCGGAGAAGAGAACTGTCCCGAGAGCAAGCAGAAGCATCGAGCGCACCGTGCATGGAATGCACTGGCTACTCTTGAGCTTGTGCTTATCGAGGAAGAGGCTGAGCGCGGTTTACAGGATGTCAAGGATCAGTCATGGGCTGACGCTGCGAACGAACCGGCGTCTGCGCGTAACACTCCTGAAGATGCTGCGCATTTTGAGCGTCTGAAGCAGGATGCACTGGCGCGTGCGAATGGTTTGAACATCGACGTTACTCCGCGACTTGGCCGGGATATTCCGGTGCTACCTCCTGCGCGGGTCATCACGGAGATCACTCCGCTTGAGAAGGTGCTGTACAGCAAGGCACCGCTTGAAGAGTGCTTGCAATGCAAGACTGAGTACGGCTGTAAGCGCACAGGTGCTTGCCTGTATCCGAAGAAGTTCACGACATGCGGTAAGTGCGACGACATCAATGAGTGCGGTGGCGCTGGTCGTTGCTTCGGTCGCTAAGGCGACCACGGCTAACTCGCATACGTAGGAGACGGCGAAACCTCATCGAAGAGATGTGGTCCTACGAAGAGTTCGAGTGGCCCGAATACGAAATTGAAGACTGGATCATCAGTAAACCCGACAAGGGATAACAGTGAAAGCAATCATCTTTCTGTTCGCTGCGGTTTGCACATTTGCAGACCCTTATGGCGAAGGGCCTTGGCGTCCGCATGAGCCTATGGAGGCATGCGTGAAGCTACAGGTTAACGACATAGCGCCGTGCATACGCATGGTAGACATTTAGGGATCACAACATGACGAAGCGAATTTTCTACATACTGGCCGCAATACTCGGCCTCGTGTGGCTGACCATGGGCGCGTTCAGTCTATTTGCGCCGAAGCCTGTTCCTGCTCCTGTACCAGTCGAGACGGTGCAGCCGCAGCCCGTGGTGAAGGCGATCAAGAAGCCGGTGGCTAAGCCGGTCGTGAAGAAGGCGAGGCCACGGCCCGCCCCTGTGGCTCCTGTTGCGGAAGCCCTTCCCGAGTTCAGGTTTCCTTGGGAGTAGAGCGTGCACAAGTATCATATCATCTATACGCTTGATGCTGACTATATCGCTCTATCAAGCTGGTCGGTTCAACATCGTGAATGGACAGAGCACACCCGCTGGATGATCCCCGATAGTTGGCTCGGATGAAGCAGCGCATTGCTGCTGCGCAGGAGCTACTGAAGTTCCTGAGTGCACAGGGCGTCCCCGCAGTTATCTGCGGGGGCTACGCCAGAGACACCATCTGCGACAAGCCTATACGTGATGTTGACCTGTATATGTCTGAGCGAGGATACAACTTCGTACAGGGGCATCTTGGGGACGTGGACGTTAACGGACCGATCAACACTCATGTAGATGAAGTGGACCCTCGGTACGTGCATCAGAGCATCGTTCGGCAGAACGAGTTCACGCTTCTTGAACACTTCAAGTTCGGATTACCGACGCAGACTATCAACCTGATCGGCCTGAAGGAACACATAGCAGTATCCGTCGAGGAAGTAACGAGCCGGTTCAATCTAGGTATCTGCAAGGCAGGTATCGATCTGAACGGTATCAGCGTTACGGACGACTTCCGTGCTGACTACAAGGACAAGCAGATCACGTTGCTGCGTACCGATTGGGGACACGAGGCGTCCCTTAAGCAGTTCATCAAGCTACAAGCGAAGTACCCGTGGCCCATGAGAGTGAGGGATATCACGAATGTTGTCGAAGTCGAACTGTAAGCACTTCCCGGACGCTGACGACCACTGCTTGGTATGTGAGCGTGAGGATACGCTTGCCGCTAAGTACGCTACGCCTGAACCTGACTTTGAACTTGAGTGCATACGATGCTCAGATGTAGTGCACTCCGATACGATGGACGAGGACGGTCGCTGCGGTGACTGTCAGGAGCGTAGCCATCAAGCGCAGGAGATGTACCGCTAAGTGTACAAGGTCTTCGACTTAGAGACGGAGACGCACCAGAGCTACAAACGGAAAGCGTCTCCGTTCGATGAACGCAACTGGGTAGTTGCACGCGGATGGAAGAACCAAGGGGACACTATATGTCAATGGACGTACCACCCGACACACGACCGGACTACTACGCTCGTGATCGAAGACAACGTGACGATGCTCGTTGGCTTCAACATCAAGTTCGACTTGCTATGGGAGATGGTGCAGGGGAACGAAAGCCTCAAAGCATTCTACAAGCGTGGCGGTCGCGTATGGTGTTGTCAGTACGCGGAGTACTTGCTGAGAGCGCAGCATCCCGACGCGCACATGGTTGCTCTAACGGATACAGCCCCGAAGTATGGTGGCACTGCTAAGATCGACGAGGTTAAGGCTTTATGGGAAGCCGGGGTAAAGACGAGTGAGATACCGGAAGACTTGCTGATCGACTACTTGGTAGGTACGCCTGAAGAAGAACGTAACGGGGGAGACATCAGGAACACTGAGTTGGTTTTCCTCGGTCAGATACAGAAGGCCGTAGCGCAGGGTCAGATCAAGATGATCCAAGATCGTATGGACGGTCTCTGCGCTACAACAGAGATGGAGTTCAACGGTCTCAAGGTTGACGTGAAGCAATCCGGTGCACGGCTCAAGGTACTGAACGCGGACCTTGCTGCACAGGACGAAGAGTTGAACGGGTACGTCCCGGCTGACCTTCCGTTCGTGTTCAACTGGGGAAGCCGCATACACGCAAGCTGCATCATATTCGGCGGCACCGTGAAGTACCAGCTACAGACCACGTACATCGACGAAGCTACTGGTGATCTTGCACGGCTGAAGGCTACGGCTGACTGGCCGATGTACGAGGGCGATCCGTTCGATCCGCACTCCGCTAGCTCCGACTACAACAACACCACGAAGATGTGGGAGACGCACGGTCACGCACAGGATAAATACCTGTCCGGTAAGAAGAAGGGCGAGGGCAAGTTCCGCAAGGTAGACGTGCCCGGTGAACTGAAGGTGAAGTTTCAGGACTTCCTGTACACGTTCCCCGGCGTCACGACAGCGAATGAAGACTGGGCTACCAAGAACACTGACGGTCTCGGTGCCCCGATATACAGCACGAGCGGCGACATCATCGTTGAACTCGGCCTTCGTAACATACCGTTCCTGAAGGCGCTGCGTAAGAAGCAGAAGCTGGATAAGGAGATCGGTACTTACTACGCGCGCTACGACGAGAAGAAGAAAGAGTGGACTGGAATGCTGACGTGCGTTCAGACGCGCGATCACATGGTCCACCATAAGCTTAACCACACGAGTACGGTCACAGGCCGACTGTCATCCAGCGATCCCAACGGGCAGAACTTTCCTCGCGGCGATAAGTCGGAAGTGAAGCAGATGTTCGTCAGTCGCTTCGGTGACGACGGTTGCATGATCGAGGCTGACTACAGCCAGCTTGAAGTCGTTGTGCAAGGTGTGCTGAGCGGTGACGCGCAGCTATGCGAAGACTTGCGTAACATGATTGACTTCCATTGCAAACGTGTTGCCGCGAAGTTCGCGAAGTCTCGGCCGGAAGTTACATACGAGTACGCTCTGGACTGGTGCAAGAACGAAGACCATCCAGAGTACGCATCAGGTAAAGTCGAGAGAACGAAGTGCAAGATATTTTCGTTCCAGCGAGCCTACGGTGCAGGCGCTCCTACCATCGCAGAAGAAACGGGGATGACCCTTGAAGAGACGCAAGCGCTCATACAAGCCGAAGACGAACTCTATCCCGGTATTGTTATCTTTAATGCCAGCGTCGAAACCGCAGTCATCAAATCAGCAGAGCCATTTCACGCTCTCGCTGCTGATGGATCATGGAAGACCTACCGACGAGGTTATTGGCAAGCTCCTACAGGAACTATGTACACATGGCGCAGCTACGATGCTCCTGAGTACGCTAGACGACGCGGGAAGACTGACACTTTCAATCCTCCCGAGATGAAGAACTATCCTACGCAGGGCACAGGCGGCGAGTTCGTCGAGTGCATGCTTGGTAGGTTGTGGAGACACTTCGTTGCAAACGACAACTACGGCGGCTTGGCCTTCCTAGTGAACACCGTTCACGATTGCGAATGGACCGACGCACATAAGTCAGTACGCGATCAAGTCGCTGCTGATACCAAGCGCATCCTTGAGAGCATCCCGGAGTTCTACAACGAACGCTACGGGATGAACATCACTGTACCGTTCCCGGTTGAAGTTGAGTACGGGCCGAACATGAACAAATTACATCACTGGAAAGAAGCTGCTTAATGCACTCTTCGACGTTTGAATACCTGAAGCCTACAGATGCTCAGATCAACGACATGGCTATCTGCCGTCAAGCAGTGGCCGACTGCGCGTCGTGTCTTGAAGCTAACGTGCCTGCGGGCGCGGACAAGACGTACCTGCTTCGCAAGCTGCGCGAAGTCGGTATGTGGGCGAACGTGGCGTGTACTCGTCACGCAGACGGCACGCCGAGACAGGACGACGACGCTACTCGCTACGTTCCATAACCTAATCCACCAACGGGCATTGCGCCCAACACAAAGGACTAACATGACCAAGCCACTGAGCATTGCCGAACTCGCAGCGATGGCTGCTGCTAGCGAAGATCAGACCGTCGTTGAGACGAGTACCTTCACTAACGAACCGATCCCCGCCGGACGCACCATCGGTCGCTTCATCGAGTACATCGAGACCGGGAAGCACCCGCAGCCCGACTACGCTGGCAAGAAGAAGCCTGACGCAGATCGTGTACGGTTGACGTTCGAGTTGCTGCACCCGAAGAAGAACATCCACGAGTACGAAGTCGAAGGCGAGAAGCGCGTTCGTGCTGACCGCGTGTCGATCAGCATCGCGAAGAAGCTGAGCGACAAGGCGAAGTTCAAGAAGCTGTTCAACGCCATGTCCTACGGACGTGACGAGACCAAGCATCTCGCGCAGTGCCTCGGTGAAGCGTTCATCATCACTGTGTACCACAACGTGGTGAAGGTTGACGGCAAGGACGTTACCTACGTGAACCTCGACAGCGACGGTGTGTACGGCATCAGTGCGCCGTTCATTGTCGATCCGCTGGAAGACACGAAGACGCTGGTTCCGGTGCAGGAAGCACTCAGCCCGATCCGGCTGTTCCTCTGGTCGAACCCGACGCAGGAAACCTGGGATAGCCTGTTCATCGACGGCACCCGTGAGCGCAAGCTCGACGGTGGAGCTACCGAACAGGTGAGTAAGAACTGGCTTCAGGAGACGATCCTGTCCGCGAAGAACTACGAAGGCTCGCCGCTCGCCGCGCTGCTCGGTGGCGTGGCTGATCTACCGACTGAAGAGACCGACCCCGACATCGTTACTCAGGACGAGGTAGAGAACATCAAGGCTGAGAAGCCTGTTGCGGCCAAGCCCAAATCCGCAGCGAAGCCCGCTGATAAGCCTGCTGCCGCGAAGGCTGCGAAGCCCGCTAAGGGCGCTGCTGACGACGCGCTGGCTGCTCTCGGGCTTGTCTAATGAAGAACTTCCGTAAGAAGCCCATCGTCATCCAAGCCGTGCAGATAACGGACGCAACCTTTGACGACAACCACCCTAACCCTACGCACATTCCGGGACTGATCTACGATCCACGACAACGGTGCGTGTTCATCTACACTCTTGAAGGCCGTATGCGCGGTGATCTTGGTGACTGGATCATTCACGGCGTTAAAGGCGAACTGTATCCGTGCAAGCCGGATGTATTTGCAGCAACCTACGAGGAAGCATGAATATCCAAGGGATCGACCTCGCGGGCTTAGCTCACGACGCTGAGACCGTTGACTACCCCGCTCAGGTGCCGGGACGAACCGTGCACATCGACGCGGACTTCCTTGCGTACCAAGTTACTGCCGAGAAGGCAGACGGCTCCGACGACAAGACCTACGAGGACATGAAACACAATGCAGAAGTGGCTGTTGAAGCAATTCGTGGCCTTGCTGCTGCTGAACATGTTCATCTGCATCTTACTCCGTCTACATCAAACAAGGGTGGGCGTTACGAGCAGGCTCTGCTCAAGCCGTACCAAGGCAACCGCGAAGACAAGCCTAAGCCGAAGTACCTTGGCATCATGCGCGAGTGGTTGGTTAAACGCTACGCGGGAACTCTACATCAGTTCTGTGAAGCGGATGATGGCATGTCGTCTTCTCAATACGCCGCACTCAAGCGGGGTGAGGGACATCTGAGCATCATCGCATCCAAGGATAAGGATTTGCGTATGGTGCCCGGTCTACAACTCGACTGGGATACTGGTGCCATCAGCGGTACTGAGTTCGATGACGAGTTCGGACACGTTGAACTCGTCGAGCGACGGACGGCTGGCGGTACAGTGGTCAAGCAGTTGAAGGGCTTCGGTCAGAAGTTCTTTTGGGCGCAGATGCTCATTGGCGACACCGCCGACAACATCAGCGGTCTACCGGCCATCCCCGGTCACGTCATGAACTTCATCAAGCCGACGCAGGAGATCACGAAGGCGCTCGATGTCGTCGCTGACGCGGAAGCATCTGAAGAGAAGCGTGACAAGGCGCGGGCTAAACTCTCTGCTCGCAAGGAAGGTCTATGCGGCCCCGTCACTGCGATCCTGATCCTCGACATGATGCAGGATGCACGCACAGCTTTCTTCACCACCAAGGGGCTGTACAAAAGATACGGCGAAACAACCGGGTTCAAGCATCATACAACCGGAGAGACGGTTCCATGGGGACAAGCCTTCGCATCCGAAGGGAAACTACTATGGATGCGCGAAAATGCCCATGAAGAAAACTGTGTGTTGGACTATTGGCGCAGGTGCGCTGCGTAATGAGGTATTGCAATGGCCTCGCGATTATGATTCCGTGGTTGGATGCAAACAACCAACGTAACCACTCTAGGTTCACGTTCCGTGGTGACGTGGATAGACGACGGGTAAGGCGTCAGCTTCGCCGCGCGATGAACGGTATAGGCGTTCGTCCTCGCAAGTGGTGGCTTGATTACTACATCAAGCACCGCTCCTATGATCCTTCGTCGTAGGATCAAGACCGCAGATATACCAATCGTAAAGCAATCTCTGGTGCACGCGCAGAACTATATCTGCTGCCTGTGTCCCGAGCCGATCACGGCTATCTCTGCGTGTCTGGATCATAGTCATAAGAGCGGACTGATACGCGGCGCATTATGCAGAAACTGCAATGGCATCGAAGGCAAGATATGGAACCTTGTCACACGGGCTAGGCGTACACTCGCGCACAAGGACTTCCTTGGGCAACTTATCCTGTATTGGATTAAACACGAGACCGATCAGACAGGTCTCTACCATCCTCTCCACAAGACTGTGGACGAGAAGCGACTTGCTACGAACAAGAAGGCTCGTACCAAACGCGCTAAGATGAAAGAACAGAAAAGCGCTTAAAGAAAATGCAAACGATTGACAGTCAGCTTGAACTAGAACGTGCTATGGTCTTCAAAGGTGTTGAGACATTCGAGCGTAGCACAAAAGAAGCAGAAGATAATGGACGCGGAGCAGAGACAGCTTACGCGCAGAGGCTTCTACAGGAGTTCATGCTGCCTCTCATCGAGGCGCTGACCTCCTTCGTCGAGACTAACAGGCCCGGTAAGCACGGGAAGATACGGACGCTGTTGCAGCGCGCATCTCCCGACAAGGCCATGTTCCTTGCCATGCAAGCGGTGTTCAATTCGTTCACACACGAAGCACCGCTTGCTGGCCTAGCTACACGTATCGGTAGGATGGTGGAAGACGAGGTACGGTTCTCCCGCTTCCAAGAGATACACGGCGACTACTACGACACGATCAAGAAGGACTTCAAGCGCAAGGGTACGAAGGACTACAGGTTCATGCATCGGGTTCTCACGCACAAGGCGAATGAGATGCACGATGAATGGATTGAGTGGACTGTAGCTGAGCGTGCTGAAGTCGGTATGAAGCTCGTGGACATCATCCTCGTGAATACCGACCTGATCGAGAAGCGGCAGTTCAACCAACACGGAAAGACGCGGACGTTGTTGGTGCCTACCGAGACCGCTAGGAAGTGGATCGACGAGCACAACGAGTTCGCGAAGTTTCTGTTCCCGGATAAGATGCCTTGCATCATAGAGCCTGATCCGTGGACCGGATTAAATCAGGGTGGCTACTACAGCCCCGAGCTTCGTCACGCTACGCCTATGATTAAGACAAGCGGTAAGAGGCACCGGCAGCACGTACAGGCGGGTGACCTTGCGTTCTCAATGGAAGCGTTGAACGCTCTACAGGAAGTCCCGTGGGAAGTGAATACGGAGGTTCTCGCCGTTGTGACGGCGTGCTGGCACGCGAACCTGCGTATCGGTATGCCTCCGAAAGAGCCGTTGGAGATACCGCCTAGTCCGTTCGCCAAAGGTACGGTACTTAATGATGCACAACAGGAACAGCTTACGGATTGGAAGCATGAAGCCGCCGAGATACATACCCAAGAGAAAGAGCGACGTAGCAAAGCGTTCCAGATCAGCCGCGTCATCCGGCTTGCGAGCGAGTACACCAAGTACGATAGATTTTGGTACGTATGGTATTACGATAGTCGCGGACGAGCTTACCCGACCACAAGTGGCTTTAACCCACAAGGAGCAGACATTGCTAAGGGCCTACTCCGAGCGTCTACTAGCAAGCCTCTTGGATCAAATGGCTGGTACTGGCTCCGTGTATTGGGAGCTAACCGCTTCGGGAACGATAAGATTAGTTACGCCGACAGGGTGTTATGGGTAGATGAAAACAAAGAGCACTTCATCATAGCAGCTAACGACCCCATGTCCTATACAGACGTGTGGGCGAACGCGGACAAGCCGTGGCAATTCCTTGCGTGGTTGTTCGAGTATCGAGACGCATGTGCGCTTGAAGCACTCGGTGTCGGAGTTGAACAGTTCGTCAGTCACATCTCAGTCGGTCTCGACGGAACGTGCAACGGACTTCAGCACTTCTCTGCGATGCTTAGAGATGCAACGGGAGGCAGTCATACGAACCTTGTTCCTGCCGACGTACCTGCTGACATCTACACCGCAGTCGGAGTGGTGTGCACAGCCGCTGTGCGTGCAGCGGCTGAAGATCCTTTTGGATGGTGCGCTTACATAAAGACTTATGGCGGCGATACCATGGAGAGAAAGCTACCTAAGCGCCCGGTGATGACGCTGCCCTACGGATCAACGCGACAGTCCTGCACGAAGTACATTTTCGAGTACATCATGGCGACGGATCGAACGCACTTCACCGGCAACTTCAAAGCCGCGTGCTGGCTGACGCCGTTCATGTGGACTTCGATTGGAGAGGTTGTCGTCGCCGCTAGGGAGGCCATGAGTTGGCTTCAGAAAAGCGCGAGCGTCTTATCCAAGGCGAACCAGCCGATCACATGGAAGGCTCCTGACGGCTTCCCGGTGTATCAGGGCAACCGCGTTATCAACTCGACGAAGATCGAGACGCAGCTAGGTGGGCGCTTCCAGCTTCGCATCGGTAACTTCACCGAAGACATCGATCGCAACCGACAGCGCAACGCGATCTCACCTAACCTCGTTCACAGTCAGGACGCCGCACACATGCGGGCCGTGGTTAGAGCGTGCAAGCGCGAGGGCATCGCCCCGCTGGCGTTCATCCACGACGACTTCGGCACGCACGCCGCCGACACCGAGCGATTGCAAGAGATCATTCGTGAGACGTTCGTAGAGATGTACGAGACGCACGATCCATTGAAGGCGCTCGCTGCGCAGTTCTCTGGTACAGAGCATGTGCTACCCGAGTTACCGGCGTACGGCACGCTCGACATACAGGACGTAAAGCAGAGCAAGTACTTCTTCGGCTAGTTCCCTCCCTATTAGATATAAGGAAATACAAGGGAACTACATTGAGCTACGACCAATTGTCCGACGAGGACAAGTTAGACGAGGCTATAGAGTTCGTCGCACGAGGCCAGCCCATGCCGGAAGCACTAGATGTGTTTCTGCGTGAGGCTGGTCTCCATGAGGCGATAACACAGCCATGTCTTCGATCTTAGGATCAGTACAAGTCCCCGCTGTATCGAAGGAGTTCATCAAGGCACTCAGTCATGCCTTCCGACCTTTCGACATCACGCCGGGATTTGATCGCGATGAACTGATGCAGTCTACGGGCGAGCAGAAGGTAATCGCATGGATAAAACATCATGCCATGCAGGACCGCACTGTAACAGGTGATGCATCCGCGCTGCGTTATGAGACACCTACAGGAGCCATCGTCAGACTAGGAGAGTGATGCTTCGTCCTATCGTGGTCGAAGACCTCGACCCTATTATTGAAATGCTTCGCGCGCTACACGTCGAAAGCCCGCACTACAAGGCGGTGAAGCCCGACGAGAGATACGTCCGTACTACACTCGCGTCCATGATTGAGCAGCCCAACTTCATAGGGTGCATCGACGCTGATCTTCGTGGCTTCATGTTTGGTATTGCGAACCGTACTTGGTTCGATGCTGAACTCAATGCCTACGAACTCTTGCTCTACATCATCCCTGAATACAGAGGCAGTCTACTGGCCCCGCGCCTGATACGTCAATTCGAGAGTGCCGCTAGGCGTCTAAATTGCGTTCATGTTCGCGCCGGTACGTCTACGCAAGTAAATACGGAGATGACACTGAGACTGTACGAGCGGCTTGGCTACACGCGAGAAGCCAACACCGTAACTAAAAGGATACAAGAATTTGTGTGATCCCCTTACGTTGGGATTGGCTGCGCTAGGTGGCGCGGCTTCGCTATTTGGTGGTAGTGACGACGCGCCCGCGCCGCCACCGCCGCCGCCCGTTATTCAGCCTACGAAGGCTAAAGAGCCGGATGCAGAAGTTCGTATCGGAGACGGTGCGAAGAAGAATGCGGCGTCTGTTACGCCAGCCTACGACGGCTTCTCTGAGAAGCGTACGTCCGGTAAACCGCTTGGTGGTCTTGGTCGTGGTGGGCTAGGTCTCTAGTGGCCGCTTCCTCCGCACCGAAGGGTACACTACAGAATAGGTGGGATCAACTCGACGCCAAGAAGAGTGGTTTCAAAACGCGGAGTGAGCAGTACGCTAACTGGACGTTACCGTTCCTGTTCCCGCCGAACTTCACCGGCTCAGAAGATACTACTGAGCGGCAACTTAGTAACGACAGTATCGGCGCACGCGCTGTGAACCATCTGTCAAACAAGGTTGTCACTACGCTGTTCAGGCCACAAGGCCCGTTCTTCAGGCTGAAGCTCAGCGCACTGCATCAGAAGAAGATCACTGTTCTTACAGGCAGTGATGCTGATCCTGCTGAAGTCGCTGTACTGAAGTCAAAGATCGAGAACGAACTGAACCTCACAGAACAAGAGGCAATCGAGTACCTCGACATGGTTGCGTACCGACCGCAGGCTACACTGGCCTCGCAGTTGATCGTCGCTACAGGCAACGCTCTGGTGTATCATCCGAAGGGTAAGCCTGTTCAGGTATTCACGCTACGCGACTACTGCATTGTACGTGATCTCAGCGGTACTGTAATCGAGATCATGACGCGCGAGAGCAAGGCATTCGAGACCTTCCTGACTTCCGTGCAAGAACAGCTACGCGCTGGTAAGAACGCCAGCAAGCCCGAGTACGAGGACACTACAGACGTTACGGTGTTCACTCGCATCAAGCTGCATGACGACGGCAAGTTCTACGCAACGCAGGAAGCTGGCTTCATCGAGCTAGATACAGAAGGGGCTAGCTGGCCCGCTAAGGTGCTGCCGTGGATACCTCTGACGTGGACACTCGTTCGCGGCGAGGACTACGGACGCGGACTTGTTGAAGACTACGCTGGCGCATTCCATGCAATTGAAGTTCTTACGCAGTCGCTAATCAATCTCGCTGGTATCATGGGTGACATCAAGTACCTCGTGAACCCGGCCTCAATGATTGACGTGGCTGCATTGAACGCATCGCCACCCGGCTCTTACCATAGCGGTAAGGAAGGTGACGTGTCGATGGTGAAGAACGAGAAGGGCCACGACGCTAACTTCATCGTCACCATGATCGAGCGGTACGAGAAGCAGATTGCATCTGCGTTCCTACTGAACTCGACCATGACGCGCAATGCAGAGCGTGTTACCGCAGAAGAAATCCGCATGATGGCTAATGAGCTTGAGATGTCGGTGGGCGGTATCTACTCGCGTCTCGCGTTGCAGTGGCAGGGTCCGACTGCATGGATCACTCTGGACCACATCGGGTTCTCCGGTACGTCGCAGGGCATCACTCCGCAAATCATCACAGGTATGGACAGTCTCTCCCGTCAGGGCGAACTGGATAACCTGCGGATGTGGATAGGTGATCTAGCGATGCTGGAAGCTGTACCGGAAGAGGTACGCGCGGTAATCGATCCGCTGAAGTTCGCAGAGTACTTGGCGACACAGCGACAAGTCGAGCACGCTAAATTCCTGTTCACTCAGGTACAGCTACAAGAAAAGCAGGCCCAACAGTCTGCGCAACTAGCACAGCAAGAACAACTTAAAGCTGCCGGGACCGTTGCTGCATCCGCAGGCAAGGCCGCAGTTGAACAAGGAGCACAGGCTTAATGACTACTGGTACTGATACGGCTAAAGTCGAACCTACGCACGCAGAGAAGGCTCTGGCCGCATCTGGTGCCACGGTCGATAACCTGGACGCAAGCGCAGTTGCTGCTGCGGCCCCGTTGGCCCCGGCTGCACCGGCTAACGCCCCGCCGCCGAAGGTCGAGAAGAAGGGAGACGATGAAGTCAACACGGTTGTCATCGTCGATCCCGTCGAGAAGGCCAAGGCAGATGCTGCCGCTAAGGTGGTCGCTGACAAGGCGGCTGCTGACGCTGTAGAGGCCGCTGGTCCGCTGAAGTCGTACGCCGTCATCACGGACAGCCCGGCTGCAAGCGCAGCCATCGAGCTTCTGAAGGAGAGTGGCGTAGGCCCGAACGAAGCGAACAGCTTCTTCGCCAAGGCGCTCGCCAGCGGAGACCTGAAGGACATCGACGTTGCAGGCTTGGAAGCCAAACTCGGTAAGTCCAAGGCTACGCTGGTCATGACCGGCGTGACTGCGCACTTCGATAAGGTGTCGGCGCAAGGTCAGGCCACTGTCAAACTCACGCACGAAATCTTCGGTGGTGAGACGAACTGGAATACGGTTCGTGACTGGGCACAGGCTGCGGAGAAGGCTGATCCTGCCGTCAAGGCGCAGGTCAACGACATTCGTTCTCTATTGAACGAGGGCGGACATCGCGCTCAGGCCGGTGCTCGTGAGTTGCTTCGCATGTACAACGCTGCACCGCAGACCAAGGGCCTCGGTACTACCAAGCTGGCGGTCGGTGACAGTACGGGTACGGTCGTCGGTACGGTTCTTAGCCGTGCCGATTACGTCAAGGAACTCAAGCTGGCTCATGATAACCGCGCTACCCCTGCTGCAATCAAAGCACTAGATGCTCGCCGCATCGCAGGTAAGCGGGCAGGCATCTAATCACAGATGATCCCTGTACCTCCCTATTAGGAGATACAGCGGATCAGTCTGCTTACATTCCCTATAGGAGAAACATTGTCTTACGAAATTCCCGGTCCCGACCTCTCTGATGTGTCGGTTGACCTTCTGCTCGAACAGTACGGTGGCGAAGTCGAAAGCCAGTTCGCTAAGTCCGCTATCATGCGGCAGTACGCGAAAATCCGTCCGGTTCGTGGCACTGATACTATCTCGAATAACAGGGTTGGTCGTACCACTCTGAAGTCACTCACCCCCGGCGTTCGCCCTGCTGGTGAGACTACCCCGTTCGGTAAGGTCTCGCTGACCGTCGATACGGTTGTGCTTGCACGCGATAACCGTTCGATGCTGAACGATCTTCAGACGCACTTCGATGCGCGTATGGAGCTTGCTCAGGATCACGGTAAGGAGCTTGGTAAGTTCTTCGATCAGGCCTTCATCATCATGGGCATCAAGGGCGCAGTTGCTGCGGCCCCGGTTCTCGGTGACGGTACTGCTGCGAAGCAGAGCATCGGCGCTGGCAAGAACACTGAACTGACCCTCATTGGTGACGAACTCGATCCCGACAAGCTGGCTGCGGCCATCTCCGGTATCATCGTCGAGATGGAAGAGGAAGAGATCGACGTGACCGAACTGGTCATCTTCGTTCGTCCTACCCAGTTCGATGTACTGCTCGACCACAACAAGCTGATCTCGCGTGACTTCGCTGCCGGTAACGGTGACTTCGCGAAGGGTATCATCTACGAGATCAAGGGCGCACGCATCGTCAAGACTGCGCGCATCCCTGTCGCTGCTATCACTGGACACTTCTTGTCCAATGCCAACAACGGCAACGCCTACGATGTATCGGCTGCACAGGCTAAGGCCGTTGCCGTCATCCTGCATCCGAAGTCGTTCATGGCCGGTGAAACCATTCCGCTTCAGAGCGACATCTGGTTCAACCGCGAAGAGAAGCAGTGGTTCATCGACAGCTTCCTCGCGTTCGGTGTTACGGTCAATCGTCCCGACGTGTGCGGCGCGGTCTTCAAGAAGACTGTGTAAGCTACTAACTACATTCGTGCCCGATCCTCACAAGGGATCGGGCATTTTGCATTGGAGATAAATTGGACCGCGCTACCATTATAAATCAGATGCTCTCCGTTGTAGGAGAGGGCGGTGTAAGTTCTACCACGTCTACGCACCCGTCAGTACAGGCTGCTTCGCGCATCCTCGATATGATAGACGTAGACTTCCAGCAAGTCGGCTGGTGGTTCAACCGTGAATACAGGCTAACGCTGGTCCCGAATAGTGAGGGGCGAGTGGCCGTCCCGGCGTCTGCACTAGATGTCAGCATAGCTGATCTTGAGTACCAGACACCGACCGAAAAGATGCGCTACGTTAGGCGTGGCAATTACATCTACGACACAATGAAACATACGAACGTGCTTAACACAAGCATTGACGTGGACTTGGTATTACATCTCGCCATCAACGATCTTCCATCAGTGGCGTCAAGCTACATCATGCACAAGGCACGCGAGGCCATGTACATCGACGATGACGGGGATGCATTCAAGAGCGATAAGCTAGCGATTGCTACAGAGATGGCACGCCAGAAGTTCAACGCGGAAGTGTTGAAGAAGAGTGCAGCTAATGCACTTGACAACTCAGTAGCTCGCACGCTGCGCGCGGGCATTGGGCAGGGCTATTCCCGCAACCCTAGCCTGATCGGTGGACGATGAAGGTAGACGGCTCACTCGGCTCTCTGCTTCAGGGCGTATCACTACAGGCACCGCGCGACCGCTTCGACGGTCAGTGCAGCCTTCAGGAGAACATGAGCGCAGACCCGGTTAACGGGCTGACCCGCCGACCGCCGACTGATCTGGTTGGCTATCTCGGGTCGTCAGCAAGCCTGCTTGGCTGGCATAACTTTCAGACCCGTGACGGTACAAAGTTCTTGGCTATGTTCAAAACAGGCGACGTGGACGTGTTCGACTTGAACGCTGTTGCACGTACGGTTACTGTTGACGCGAACGCTGTGGCGTACCTAGCGACGACAACGAACATGAAGTGCGCGACGGATGACGAAGATAACACCGTTGTCGTAAACCCTACAGTGACGGTAGGTATGAACGCATCGGCCCCTGAGTATTTTAACACCGAAGGAACCAGTGCAGCTATCATGCAAGTTCTCGGTGGAGCGTATGGAAGAACATACGCAATATACATAGACAACGTATTGGCAGCTAGTTACAGAACACCTGACGGCAGTAATCCGGCTGACTCAGCATATGTCGCTACTCAGTTCATAGCCAGTGTACTAATAGGCTGCTCGACCAATTCTGGCTTTACAACACCGGCAGGTACTGGGTCTATAATTACTGCAACTGGTCTATGTGCAGGATGGCCTTTTGGAATACATGAGGACGTATTTTGGATAAAGAAACCGTCAGGAACATTCACTGTCTCTGTATCGGACGGTGCCGGTGGCGTGAACTTCAAGGCGTGTACTGATACCGTATCTAAGATTGCGGACCTTCCTAGAGTGGCCCCGCACTACTACGCAGTACGTGTCGCAGAGAACTCAGATAAAGAGAAAGACTTGTGGTTCAAATTCATTGTGTCTTCTCTGGAAGGTACGATAACGCCGAACTACACGGTTTTTGGTCGAGCAGGGTACTGGACTGAGGCTGTAGACCCGAACACTAACACTATGTTCAATGCAGCGACCATGCCGCACAAGCTGGTCTACAACGCCCCCGGATTTACGTTCTCCCGCGAGGCGTACATAGCGCGTGGTGTAGGTACGTCGGTATCTAATCCTGATCCATCATTCGTCAGCAACAAGATTAACGACGTGTCTTCGTTTCAAGGAAGAGCGGTGTTCCTGTCTGGATCGAGCGTCATCATGTCACGAACAAACAATCCGACGAACTTCTGGCAAGGCTCCGCGTCTGCTTTGGTAGACACTGATCCAATCGACATCAACTCTACGGTTGAAAGCTCGCAGATGTTCTCCGTGTTGGAGCATAACAAAGACCTCGTGGCGTTCTCCGCTAAGGCCCAGCACGTCGTCTTCGGACGCACGGCGATTACTCCGGCTAACGCTGCACTAGTCATGACAACTAAGTTCGAGAGTGAGCAGTCAGCCAAGCCAGTCGGATCAGGTAAGAATGTGTTCTTCGCGTACAACTTCGGGCGCTACACCGGCATCAGAGAGTTCTTCGCGGAAGGTGCTAGTGATAGCAACGACAGCCGACCGATCACGCAGCACGTCAATCGCTATCTACTTGGTAAGGCCAAGTTGCTTACGTCGTCAGCGAACTACGATATGTTGCTGGTGCACACGGATGCTGTACAGACAGACTTCTATGTCTATCAGTACATTTGGGAAGAGCAGCGTAAAATACAATCGGCGTGGTCTACATGGAGGTTCGAGAACGATATCGTTTATAGCTTCTTCGACGAAGACATCCTGTACTATGTGCAGCGTAGAGGAACAGATTACTATCTGCTCCGTATGTCGCTCGACGTACAGGACGGTGACGGCGTTGGATACCCTGTGTATCTGGATCAGCGTTTCGACGTGTTCGATTGCTATAGCTCGTTCGCGCTTCCGTTCGCCTATTTGGCATCCGCCGATCTTGTATGCGTACAAGGTACGAACTGCCCGACGCCCGGTATGCCTGTGAACATTCAGAGCATCGTCGGGAACGTGGTGACGTTGAAGAACAACATGCTTGGTGGTGACCTCATTGTAGGTACGCGCTACCAGTCGCGGTATCAGCCGACTATGCCAGCCATGAAAGATCAGGCTGGTGTCGTAATAGGTACGTCAAAGATCAGGGCGAAGTCCTTTATTGTGTCGCTGGATAATACTGGCGAGATCACAGGACGCTTACTGTCTAAGTACGGCGACGGTGAACCTATCACATACAATGCCCGTATCGTCGGCAGTATTGACAACGTGATTGGCGAGCAGCCGCTGAGCGACGGATACTTCACTATGCCATTCAGGCAGAACGTGAATGATGCAGAGATTGAACTGTCAAGCGACAGTCATCTGCCTATGGGATTGGCCGACATCGAGTACGTTGGTCAGTACGTAAAGCGCGGTCGCAGGATCGCTAACCAAGGAGGTAAACAATAATGTGGGCTAACCTTGCCTTGAGTGGCGGGCTGGCTGCGCTTCGTACCGGTATGTCATTCATGGACGCGGATAAAACTGCCAAGCAGAAGAAGGTTTGGCAGGAGTACAAGAACACCATGTTGAAACTCAGCGGCGCTAACGCACAGAACACTTTCACCACTAACGAGAACATCGCTAGGGAGAGTAGTGCAGAGCAGGCGTTCCAGATTGAACGTAGCGAGTACATCACGTCGGCGCAGGCTGAAGTGGCGGCTGCTGCATCTGGTACTGAAGGTCGATCCGTGAATGCTGTGATGTTTGACATCGAGCGTAACGCGGCGTCCGCTCAGTCGCGGCGCAAGCAGGACTTGTCTAATCAGTACAGGCAGATCGACGCACAACGTCAGAACTCTGAATGGCAGGTCGCTACTCAGATGGATTACAGCCCGATCCCTGAACCGAACCCCGCAACGTACATGCTGAACTTCGCGGGCGACATGCACAAGCTGTATCGTAGCAGCAAACCATAAACAAGGAATACAATGGCGAATAACGACGGGCGACGTGCGATCATTAATGATCCTCTCGCGCCTAATGCGCGCGAACGAAGTCCCGACCGTTCGCTGCAAGGGTCTGCGGTACACGCCCCCTCGATACCTAGCGCACAGAGCCTGACCGTTGATAGCGGTGTGGCGAATGCGCTTCAGGGTATCGAGGGGATACTTGCGCAGGAACTGGACAAGAAGAAAGACGAGTGGATTACTGAAGGCAAGGTAGCCTATCAGAGCGGCGTTACCGAGCATCAGATACTTGAGACCGGAAACGCATTCACTGCACAGGGATACCGTGGCCTACAGGCCCGCGACCGCGTGAATACTTGGTTCACAGAGCAGACGATAGCGCTGGACACGACGGGCAAGCAGACTAGCCCTTCGGTGTATGCTGAGCAGTTGAAGCAACAGCGTAGTGATGCACTCAAAGGTATCACTGATCCGAATGCGCGTAAGGTAGCGAGCGCGGCGTTCGAGGAAATGTCGCCGCGTCTCGCGGCCTCACAGGCCGTGAAGCACAACGAGTTCAATCGCGGCGAGAACATCAAGGCGTTCTCGTCCGTGCTATCATCCACGGGCCGCACCAGCGCGACGGCATCGAAGCTGAACCCGGATAACCCGTTGGCGGTGTCCCCGGTGCCGGTTGGTCCGGTCATGCAGCCGAGTGCTCGCGACCGAGATATTGGCATCCGTACCATGCTTGGCGAGGCCGGTAATCAAGGCGCTGACGGGCTGGCGGCTGTTGCGCATGTCCTGCGTAACCGCAGCACGGACGCGCGCTGGCCCGATAGCATCGCGGGCGTTGCACTTCAGCCGAAGCAGTTCTCAACGTGGAACAAAGGTGCCGGTGGTAACAGCATCCCGCACACTGTAAAGCCCGGCTCTGCTGCCTACGAGCGGGCCGGTCAGGTGTTCGATACCGTCATGGGCGGTAAGCATGTCGATCCAACCGGAAGTGCTACGCACTACTTCAGTGCACCCGGTATGGGTAAGCTGGTCGCAGAAGGATCACAGACTAACCTAATGCCTCGTTGGTGGGCCGAAGAGACCAAGCGCAGCGGTGGTAGCGTCAAGATTGGCGTGCATCAATTTGCAGGTAGGTCGAGCGGCGCTACGCCACGTGCGGGCGCTGAAGCCGTTACCGCTCTCTCGCTTGCCGCTGGCACCACTGGTGATCTGAACGCCACACAGCCCGGTGCTGTGACGGGTGTGGCCCAAGCTGGCGGGGTGAACGAAGTTCAACAGATCATCTACGGTATAGGTATTCCAAACGAAGACAAGGCCACGGGCCTGTCTGACGCGATGCGTCGTACGCTTGAAGCTGGTGATGAAAGCCTGTTCCGGGACGCGGGCGGTGTCGCCATGCTGCATAGGCTAGGCGCGAAGCCGAATGAGATCGACGAAGTTCTCAAGGCACGTAAGCGGTTCGAGGACAAGAAGCAGACTGAGTTCAGTACTGAGAGCATCAAGTTCAACGACAGCATCATGCAGCGTGCAGAAGCCGGTGAGAGCCTTGATACCATCTTGGCCGACGTGGAGAAGCGTCACAAGGACGGTCTGTTGAACGACAACAATGCACGTCAGATCGCGACCACGGCTGCTGACAAGATACGCGCACAGGCCGGTGAGAGTAAGTCCAAGATGACTGATCCTGATATGCTCACTGAACTCGGCGGGCTGTACCAGAACGTCGCTACTGGTCTTCCAATCGGTGAAGCAACCAAGCAGGGTAAGGCTATCGCTTCTAAGTTCGGTGCTACCGAGAAGGACGTGCAGCAGATCGTTGGCACGATGATGCGAGACAGTCAGTCTTATCAAAACAAGCTGCGCGCTGATGCGACAACTGCTGCGAAGAGTAAAGCTGAGCAGGACATCTCTAAGGCTGAAGTTGATCGTGCGTTGGCTAGTGGTCGCGGTCTAGGTATCCTGAATGGCTCTGCCATCAAGGTTGCTGAAGGCAAGACGATCAGTCAGGTCGAGTACGGCATCAACGCCGTGAAAGACAAGTGGGCTAAGTTCTACACTGATGGTGTGAACGCTGGCACGATTGATCCGTCTACTGCTAAGCGCGGACTTGAACAGAAGGTTGCGCTTGAACTACAGAACCACGGTGTCGTGGATCAGAAGTGGTCGGCTGAAGTTGCAGGATCGTTGTCGGGAAACATCGTAGACGCAAAGACCGGTGGTCTGAAGCCTGCTGCGTTGGAAGCCTACGACAGTTGGCTTGCGCTAAAGGAAGCGCCCGGTATCACGCCAGCGTACCTGTCCAAGATGGTGCCTGACGAGACGGCACGCAACTTGCTTGAGCATGCCTTCCTGTTCGACAGTGGTACACTCAATAAGGGCAACGCACTGGTTAAGGCGCACGAGGTACTGAACGATCCTAACCGCGACCCTAACGACAAGATCAATCGAGATGTCGTATGGAAGCAGAAGATGGATGTTGATCTGAAGAAGACGCTACTTGCGCGCACGCATCCCGGCTTCATGAACTCGTTGTTCAGAACTAAAGATGCTAACGAACGCGAGCGCATTCTTACGAACAACAAGACGGCAGAGAACTACGTGAACATGCGTGCTGATGCGTACCATCTACAGAACCCTAATGAGCACGGTGAAGTCTCGTTGGAGAAGGCCCTACAAGATTTGCAGGCGCACTCTACACCCGTCATGGGTAATCTAATCATCACGCGACCCGGTAAGGAGTTGCCTAAGATGATGGGCGTCGAGACGTTCGGACCTACTGCTGCTGACGACGCAATCTCTTCGTACATACGTGCGAACGGTGCGCGCATTTGGGGCAAGTTCTATACAGAACGCGAACCGTCTAATATCATTGGCAACAGTCTGCTCGGGCATCTAGGTGCTATTGACCAAGCCACCAGTAACATTCCCGGAGCTATCTCGGCTAACTACGAGAACCCTAGTCAGTATACTGGTACGTCGCCCGACGCTCCGCCTGTGCACGTCACGTACAATGCGGAGATGGGTACGATCACGGTTGACTTGTATAAGGATAAAGACCGTAAGACTACGTTAGGCAACCCGAAGCATTTCAGCGTCAAGAGTATTGGCGCTCTCTATGCCAAGGAACAGAACACGCCGACAAGTTGGGACAAGGCATGGGCCGGTGCATTCACTGGCGCGGTTGCTCCGATCAAGGCTGCTGCTGCAAGCTACACCAAGGAAGTACAAGAGGCATTCCCGCCTCGATAATTCAACACGCTGGCCTGTGCTAACGCATGGGCCAGCACTAGGAGAACTATGGCAGAACCAACGTCAACCGTAGCGGACCCTGCGGGGCTTCTGCCGGGGATACACAACGACCCTCTCATTACAATCTCGGATGATGACCGCATTGGCCGTGAAGCTGAGAGTAAGACAGTACGACTTGAGAACGAAGCGAACACCGTCAGTGAAGGCAGTGCCTTCATACCGGACGGCGTAGAGCTATTCGCCGATAGCGTTGGTAAGTCGTTCACGAGCGGTGACAACTACGGCTATCAGGTATGGAAGCGCGCGGAGCGTGAGTGGCTATCGCCGCCGCCCGACAAGAACTTCAACAGTGAGAACTTCGTTGCGATCAATCGCGACCGCATTCCTCAGTACCTTGAGAAGCAATTCCATCTGGCTACATCGGAGACGCAGGCTCGCTTGATGCTAACCGACATGTCGGAGCAGATCAGCAAGCAAGAGATAATGTCCCGACGCGGCGGCTTCAGCACGTTCGTTGCTGCTGGCCTCGCGGGTATCCTCGACATCGACGCACCGCTATCGGTGATCTCTGGTGGCGCGGCTGCTGGCCTGAAGGGCGGCATCATGGCTACCAAGTGGGGCAGGCTCGCGGGCACTGCGGCTTCAGGCGGCTTCGTGCAGGCTACTGCGGCTACTGTTGCGGTGAACGCCAGCACGACTGACGACTGGACGAGTATCCCCGCTGCCGCGCTAGGTGGCATGGTGTTCGGTATGGCTGGCGGTGCTCTGCGTAAGAACACCACGGAGACCAAAGCGAACGATGCAGTACTGAAGACGACGAAGGATTACGACGAGTACATTGCTGACGATGCCCCGCTGGCTAAGCAGGACATTCGGAACGAAGCGCATATGCACGACGATCCCTACGGTAGTGAGTTCGCGGATCAGGTCGAACTGGTTATGCCTGAAGGCGCTACAGGCGCGACCATGAAGGTCAGCGACTTGGCTATACATCCTGACGGTCTAGGTGACGGCGTAGCGAAAGCTGGCGCTACCATGCAGGACATTCAGGGCGAGCAGGGCGGCTCTATCGGCGCTCGCCAGCTACAGGCGCAGGGATCACTCGCAACGATCAGCAGCCCGCGCGTCACGAAGATGATTAACAGCGCGAAGCAGTTCTTCCGCAGCACTGGTATCCTCGACGAGTACAATGAGAAGTACAGTGCACTGAGCGCGCGTGGCGCAGCCGGTGACACTACCGCGAAGTACGCGGCTCGCTTCCATGACGCACTGGCATCGTCCCCTCTTGCGAACGACTTCGACAAGATGTGGCGATCAGGTTCTGCGGTAGCGCAGCGTGTGGCTTACGATATGTTCGAGAACTCTAGCGGCATCGTTCGGAACAACCGCTCAGCCGCGATGATTAAGGACGTGTACGAGAAGCGACTGCTCGGCACGTTCATGCCAAGCTACGAGACCGGTATGAAGATGTGGGCCAAGGACAACGGCGTGTCTTGGTACGACAGGATCACGAACAGTGCGAAGCGTGAGCAGTTCAATCGTGAAGTCGTCACTGAGTTGAACTTCCGTGCCCACGAGCCGAACGCTCAGCGGCAGATACCAGACAGCGTTAAGATCGTTGCTGACGCGCACGATGAATGGTCGAAGCTGGATGTCGAGATCGGTAACGGTCGTCCCGGTGAAGGTGCCATCAAGGGCTACGAGAACCTGAAGGCGTACTCTGGATACTATACGCAGAAGTGGTCAGGCTCCAACATGGAGCGACTGATCCGCGAAGGCGATAAGACCATTGAGCAGATCACGCAGGCCGTCTCTGAAGCCTATGTGAAGAAACATGGGATGACGAAGGCTCATGCCGACGTGTACGCTGCTGCCATGGTTCGACGCACGCGCGCCAGCGAGCGCGGAACGGACATGAACCTGATTGGTATCTTCCAACAGGATGGCAGGGAGTACCTCGCTGAAATCCTGAAGGACAACGGCATCCCGCAGAAGGAAGCGGACAGGCTGATCGACAAGCTGACCGGCGAAGCAACGCAACGCGGTCAGGTCGGTCATACCAAGGGACGCATCGACATTGACTTGCGCTTCACTGCATCGAACGGTATCAGTATGATGGACCTCGTTGATACAGACGTGTCAAGGATCGTCGCTACGCGCGCACGCGGGACCGCAGGCAGTGCTGCACTCGCACGCAAGGGTATCCGCTCGCGTACAGATCGCGCGGAGATCAAGGAAGCGATCTTGCAAGAGCAGTACGCTCGCGGCAAGAGCGTGCAGGCCGGTACAAGCGCATTTGACAAGTTCAATCATCTGATCGACAAGGACAAGCATCTGACTGGCGAGGACATCGACAATATGTTCTCGTACTTCGATGCAGGGCCGATCGCTGGCGGCATCAGTCCGCTGTACTCTAACGCTAAGAAGCTGACGAACCTTGCGCTGCTGAACCAGCTTGGCCTCACACAGATGTCAGAGCTAGGTCCCCAGATCGCATCGGTTGGATTGAAGCGGTGGTTCGAGCACGCGGGAGGCGCTCTGCGCGGTAACGCGATGAACTCCAAGTCCGCTCTGGTCGCGGAGCTAAAGCATCTCGGCGTGCTAGTACCGGAAGAGAAACTATTCCGCGACGACTTCAATCTTGAAATGGATCGTGCTGGACCCGCGCAATCGGAGTTCATGCAGAAGATGTCGTCGGTGTTGAATCACGGTCAGCGGCTGCAAGGTTACACGTCTGGATACTACGCCGTGCGCAAGTTTCAACAGCGCGTGGCTGTGACCTCCGCTGCTGACAAGATCATGCAGAACATGGCAGGGCTTGCGAACGATATGTCCGCAGAGCGTGCGGCAGACATCGGGCTATCGTCCGCGCTGTACTCGCGCATTCAGCGTATGTACGCGCAACCGTCCGCTACTGGTCGCCGTGCAGCGGTGATCGAGTTCAAGGACGGCGTACTGCATAAGCTGAACCTGCACAAATGGGCACCGCAAGACGCAGACGACTTCGCTCTCGCGTTGAACCGTCACGTCAACCAAGTCGTACAGAAGGCTATGGCTGGCGAGAGCAACATCCTGTTTCACAAGGATGGTGTCGCATCGCTGTTCTTCCATCTGAAGTCATTCCCGATGCTCGCTCTTGAGAAGCAGGCCGGGCGTAACTTCCGTATGGCGGATACAGAGGCTAGCTACGTGTTCCTCGCTGGTCTCGTCACTGCTGCTGCCGCGTATACTGCGAAGCAGGCTATCAACGGCAACGACAAGAACATGACACTTGAGAAGATCGCCAAGGGCGCGTTCGGCTACAGTAACATGACTGGTTGGCTTCCCATGTGGAGCGATCCACTGGCGAGTATGCTCGGTATGGATGCTCTGAAGTTCAACACATACAATCGAGGCATCGACGGTAACGTGTTCAGTACACCGCCTGCACTGACTGCATTGAACAGGATGTCAAACATCCCTGCTATTCCGATGCACGCTCTTACAGGAAACCTATCGAACAACGACGTTCGTGCATTGCAGGCATGGCCAATCTTCGGTAACGCATACGGCTTTACAGCCGCATTCAACGGTATGAAGGAATAGAGGGCCATCAGTAGTCTCCTTGTTACCTCCCTATTAGGAGATACAAGGAGATTACATGGCCTATTCACGGGTCGTACTGGAAGGCGACGGCACCACCACGGACTTCGCTGTCAACTTCGCACTGGACTTCCTGCTGGAAGCAGACGTTACGTGCAGAGTTGGTACTGAAGCAGACGGACTGGGCGACCCGATCTATCGGGCTATTACCTTCCTTGCTACGAATTTAATTAACATCGGCGGCGCAGTTGTTGCTGACGGTGTTCGGATTGTATTTGAACGTACGGTAGACAAAGCCGTTCTACGTGTGGACTACAACAACGGCGATCAGCTTGACGAAGACAATCTGATGATTGCTCAGAAACAAGCTATGATGGCTGTACATGAAGTGCTCGATGGACGCTTCTCGGTACTGACGCAAGACCTCGACTTCGGTGGGTTCACTGGGGTTAACCTGCGTGAGCCTACGGCGACAAGTGATGCTGCTACGAAGTTGTATGTGGACGGCTTCGCCGGTCCTGCTGCGGCTATCAATGCGGCTGCGTCTGCGGCTGCTGCCGCTGCGAGCGCATTGCTTACTGCGGATGATCGCATACAGACCGGGCTTGATCGTGTACAGACCGGTATTGATCGTGCGACTGTGGCCGCTGATCGCGTACAGACTGGTCTAGATCGCGCGGATGCCGCTACTTCGGCGACTAGTGCAGCAGCGTCTGCGGCTGTGAGTGCAACAACACTCGTTGCTACCGTAGCCACACTGGCTGCTGCGGCTGCCGCCACAATCCCGGTGGGTATCGAACTCGTTACAACTCTTGGGCGCGTGTCTTCCGGTGATAACGGTGGGGGCACGTACACGCGTATTGCGCCATCGACCCCCGCCGCATGGCGTTTCCAGAGCGCGGATGGTCAGTGGTGGGCGCTCAACAACCGCACTGTGACACCGGAAATGTTTGGGGCGGTCGGTGATGGCGCAACGGATTGTACAGCCGTATTTACGAACTTGGCGACATGGTTGAATCTTCCGGGTGTACGGAGCGCGACCGTGAATTTCAAGCACGGTGCTAACTACGCTATTTGGCCTGCTGCAACTACACCGGCTATTATTCTACAGTTGACTGACTGTATCGGCAGCACCATCAACTTCAACGGTGCGAAGCTCACGACGGACAACCTGTTCGTCCCACAAGGCTCGCCCTACATTTTCGTTATTGGTTCCGGGTCAGGTATTACCATCAATGACCCATGGTATGTACAGACGGCGTTCACCACGCTAACCTTTCTTAAAGGTGCGCACTTCATTTACATCAACGGGGCTTCAACCTCAAATATCATCGTGAATAACGGGCGCATGACTGGCGGGGTAGCTTACTTTACCGCGACAGGGGCATTTGATGGAAGCTACAACACATCGGGCATTCAGCTAAATAATGCGAAGCTCAACAGCCTGTACTACGGGATCAATTGTCAAGGCGAGGGCGACAACCTAGCGGCTACTGGTATCGAATGCACCAATGTCGCACGGTCGTACTTTGCCTACAACGTCAGCAACCACAAGGTTGAACTGATCGGCACTGGCGGTGATGCCCATGACTGGGTTCTGTTGAAGTGCTACGCATACCCCGGAAGGGCCTCCAACGTCCTATCGAACATTGACGTAACTATCCGCAGTCGCGGCCAGAATGGCACGAGTGGTGTGACGTGGGCGCGCAGCCTCGTTGCGCTAGCCATGCAGCAGAGCGCGGCACCTATGACGGTATCCGCTGTTTCGGACAACGGTAGCGGCAAGGTGCGGCTTACAGTCAACTCGACTGCTGCCCTCTCTTCTGGAAATACCCCGCTCTATTTCGCGGGTCTTGCTGGATGGGCGACCATCAATGGCACCAAGCAGGTCGCGACCAAGATCAACGCTACAACGATTGATCTTCTCGCGGTTAATTATGCGGGCGGCTACACGTCGGGCGGAACGATCTCGTATCTAGCCGAAATCAGAAACATCAAAGTTCACTATGATGTCGAGGACGCTAACGGCAACGGCAACCCGGTTGCGATCAACACGCAAAAACACGACTACGTTGATGCGACCGACACGACGACGCGCGGGTACACAATCGAAAATGTAGAACTGTCTGGTTCCTTGAAGGGGTATGACTACTCCATCCCCGTTATCGATCTCTTCAACAACACCGGCGGATCATATTCTCTCGGTACATGGTCTGGCGAGACGCTGCGCAACATTGGTCTGCATGATTTGATAATCTCGGGAACCTCCGGGACCGTCTCTATCAATGCAACCAACATATCTTCCCTTCAAATGGAGAACATATGGTCGTCGCCCGCTATACCGTGGACGCTGACTGGCGCTTTTAGCAATACACGGATTACGACGGTATCGGCATCCGGCATCACCGATCTTCCTCGTGTGGCGGCGGCTACGCCAGCAAATCCCGCGACAACCAGCAGTGTCGCGCCGGGTGTGATGATGGGGCTTGGCGCTTCTTGCTTGATAACCCCAACCAACAGCGGAAGAGTAATGCTTTCGTTCAGTGGTAACTACTACAACAACGTAAACACCAATGCCTGTCAGCTTTCAGTCCGATACGGCACAGGTGCCGCACCGGCTAACGGGGCTGCGGTTGCAGGAACTCTTGCAGGGGCGGCTACAATCGGCGGTATGTTTGGTATCAGCATGTCAGTCATCTATGGACTTACGCGCATCATCACCGGCCTCACGCCGGGCGTGCCCTACTGGTTCGATATTCAGTTGGGTGTTTTTACGTCAGGTACGGTGGGCCTACAGGCCACGTCGTTCACCGCCGTAGAGATTTAACCGCGCGGTCAGATCGTCGGCGGTCGATCGCGTCGATTGTCCAAGAGCCAACAGCCCTGACTGCTGCCATGCATCCTAGAAGCGCGAACAACGGAATAACCGTCAGTAGCGTCATGATGTGAGTGCTTCGCTTCATTTAATGGATCTCGCGTTTGAGAAGCCCATTCCTATCACCATCAACCAACCGCGAGCAAGAATTAACGGAGACGACTGTGCATAACAGTTTACAAGACTACACCGCAGCCGCCACTACCTATGTTGTGGCGATGCTCACCATGTTTGGAACACTTGTGGCCGACAATTATACTACGGTCGTGCAGGTGTTGGGCTTTGTCCTGCTCGTCGCACGACTGGTTCAGGAGCTACCTAGAGCCGCAACAATTATCATGAGCAGCTTGAAGCGTACGACTGTCTCCACGGAGACATCTAACACCGTTACGACGGTGGAACGCACCTTGAAGAAGAAGTCCGGTGCCTAAGGGACCGGCTACTGAAGGTGTACTTGGCGAACTTCATAACAAGATCGCTAAGGTCATGATTAGCGCCCTCGAACATATCGAGAAGGCGCAAGAAGTATTTGAGGCTACGGACGTTGAAGTCCTAGCTGCACGTGGGACCAAAGAGCCGGAATTAAACCCGGCTCTGCTCTCTGTGATGGTCCGCTTCCTAGACGCGAACAAGATTACTTGTGCGCCAGAAGCAGGCAACACCATGAGCGACCTTGAACAGCGATTGGCTGACAAGGCTTCAACTCGACGTTCCGTCAGGTCCGTCGAACATCTTACTACACAGTGAGATTTACGTTTCTAGAACCGTATAACTATACAGTGAATTTACAAGGCCGCGCGGTGGCGCATCGGATTTGATCCGGTGGACGCGCGGCCCCATTAAATACATAACGCAAGGAGCCATGTTGGCTACCAGAGAGACCACTGAACAGGCTCTCGAACGCTGGCATGAGTTGGAGCTTCTTCAGAAGCACTACGCTACGTTCGATACCTTCTTGATTGATGTCATCGAAGACCTCATGGGCTTCATCTGTACAGACGTGCAGATAGACATCGGTAACTACGTGGCGCACGGGCCGAAGTATCGCATGGTACAGGCTCAGCGCGGACAGGCCAAGACGACCATCACAGCGATCTATGCGGTGTGGCGTATGATCCATAACCCCGCTACGCGCGTTCTGATTATCTCGGCCGGTTCAGGTATGGCTACCGAGATCGCGAACTGGATTATCCAGATCATCAACGGTATGGAAGAACTACGATGCCTGCGGCCCGACCGTACCAACGGTGACCGAGCCAGCGTAGAAGCGTTCGACATCCACTACACTCTCAAGGGGCCAGAGAAATCACCTAGCGTTGCCTGTATCGGCATCACGTCGAACACGCAGGGCAAGCGTAGTGACATCCTCATTGCAGACGATATCGAGAGCCAGAAGAATAGTCAGACACAGGGTCAACGCGCCCGCATCATGCACTTGACTTTGGACTTCACGTCGATCTGTTCTACTGGTGATATCTTGTGGCTCGGTACACCGCAGTCCATTGATAGCGTATACAACGGATTGCCGGGACGCGGCTACGACATTCGTATCTGGCCGGGACGTTATCCTACCGCTGAAGAGTTGGTTGGCTACGGCCCGTACCTCGCACCGTTCATTCGCAAGCGTCTTGAAGTCGATCCCGGTCTACAGACTGGTGGTGGGCCTACAGGCGAGCGCGGACAGGCAACTGATCCTGTGCTGCTCGGTGAGCAGGTGCTGATTAAGAAAGAGATCGACCAAGGACCGGCGTACTTCCAGCTTCAGCACATGCTGAGCACGACGCTATCAGACGCGGATCGTTTCCCATTGAAGCTGAGCAACCTGCGGGTTCTCGCCTATGACCGGGAAGAGATGCGCGCTCCGATGACGTTGAATTTCTCTCGTACAGAAGACGCATTGATCGTACTGCCGCACGGTATGCCGATCAAGGATCGCCTGTACCGCGTGAAGTCCGCTGAAGACTATGGCGAGATTAGTGGTTGGCATATGTATGTCGATCCTGCTGGCGGCGGGCAGAACGGCGACGAGCTTGCTTACGCGGTCACCGGCCTCTGCGCCGGTCGTGTATGCCTCGCGGCAGTCGGCGGTATCCATGGCGGCTATGGCGACGAGCAGCTAGACTGGCTAACCGCCGCCGCTGTGAAGTGGAAGCCGAAGACGATCGCCATCGAGAAGAACTTCGGGAACGGGGCGCTCTCGGCTGCATGGCAACCCCGACTACTCAAGGCGCATAAGTGCGGTATTGAGGACGTATGGGAGAGCGGGCAGAAGGAGCTACGGATCATCGACGTGCTTGAGCCTATGATTAGTTCCGGTAAGTTCATGGTGCATGAAGACATGCTACGTGAGGACTGGGATACGTGTCATAAGTACGCAGCCGATATACGTAGTACCTACAGTTTATTCTGGCAGATGAGCCGGATCACGCGAGACCCTAAGTCACTCATTCATGATGACAGGCTCGATGCGGTTGCCGGCTCTGCTAGGCACTGGACTGAGCTACTGGCTATCGACGATGACAAAGCTAAGGCTGCTGCTAAGGATGCAGCGTACCGTAAGCTCATGTCTAACCCATTAGGGGACGGACGCAAGATGCCAGGCTCGTTCGGTAAGTCGTTCCGTGCACCTAACGCACTAGACAAATTCACACGCGGTCGTTTCTGATCGCATAGGAGATAACTTGGCTAAAGAAACTAAAGATAAGCCGGTGTCGGCTAACCCGGCGCTGGTCGAGTTCCCCCGCGACGAGTGGGGCATGACCTCAGAACTCCGTAAGGCCGGTATTCGCGCCGCGCAGTCTGTCCGGGGCAATCCCGAGAAGCAGGCGCTGTTCGTGGCTACGCTCCGCATCCTCGCGCAGCACTCTGCGGCCCGCGTGAACTCTGATGCCGATGCCGTCAAGGCTCGCGTCAGGAAGCTCGCTGAGCGTGACGCTTCCCCGCTCTCTCGTATGGTCGTGACCGGCGTTCCGACGCCTGACGCGCCCGCTGAGCCGGTCGAAGCGGCCTGATAAGCGAAGGGGCACGAACCAGTTACCCGGTTGTGCCCCTTCAGACGCACCCCAGTAAGCCCCAAGCCGGGGAAACAGGTGCTGTCTAACCAAATCCATTGTTCCATTTGCTACGAATGGAACCCCTAGTCAATGATGGAACTGTATCTCGGTTCCAAAAAGGTTAATTTTATGTCGCTCCCCGATTTCTTCACTGCTGGCGTCACCCCGCTCCATGGCCGGGTTCTCGCTAAGGCTGTTGCAGCCAACGCACAGGTCGTCCAGCCCGCTGGCACTACCCTGCGCCGTATCTTCGTCCGTAACAACACCGCGAACGCCGTCACTGGCGGTATCCGTGTTGGTGTTGCTGCCGCTGGTGTTAGCGTCCACGCCGCTATCGCAGTCGCTGCGTCTGATATTGTCTCCGTTGCCCCGCTGTTCGGCGCGTACACGGCGGTAGCTCGTCCGCTGTTCTTCGAGGCCGTTACCGCTTGGAACTCAGCGTCGGTTGATATCGTCGTAGAGTTCGACGACGTTACCTGATTGCTGAAAGCATTCAAGTGGGCGCACGATGCGACTGACGCCGAGTGGCGTATGCAGTTCGACCTCGCACGCCCGTACCTGACTACATTCGTAGTCGGCTTTGTACTAGGCGCGATCGTATTCTGAACCGGATTGACCCCTGCTGGCATCGCGCTGGCAGGGGTCTCTCAGGAGCCGCCGGGGCAGTGGCACCGTGGTAGCTCCCGGCTCGCCCGATCGCATCCAGCCTGCTTAGAATTGATCCTCGCAGGGCTTATAGCTCAGGGCGGGATCAGGGGATAATTCCCAGGAATTTTCTCAGGGTTGGATCACAGATTTGATGAGATTTTGCGTGTGGGTATCTAACACAAACGCGAACTCAGTTTTCCCCCATGCCGTCGTCTGTAATCATGTACAATACGATTGCATTAGCTTTCAATTCGGTTTCTAGCATAGCTATAATCCGTAGTCAAGCCTTAGGGGTAGGCCGGTACTATGCATGCTCATATCATAGCTAGTATCTAGCTTATAGCTCATGGCAATGCGGTTAGGCATGCTGGGGCATCTGTATTTGCTTTCCCTGCTATCAATGCCGGTCAGGACCATAGCTATAAGCTAAGGCATATCAGGCTAGAGCCACTCCCTCCCTATTAGGACATAGAACGGTATTCCTGATTAGGGGTATCGGTCTAACAGAAATATACAAGCATATATAATAGCTTAGCTACATATCTAGCTAACCTGAGCCTAGCTACTAGAAGCAGTGCATATAGTAAGACTTGAACCAACGAACGAATATCACTACGGATTATAGCATAGATAATAGCTATGCTATGCTCCTAAGGTACTGATCTATATATACTATCTATGCTCAATCCGCAGCAGATACTAGCTGAATTACAGCTATATATACGGATATCTCATACACAAATACGAATTATCACTGATCTATATTAGCTCATATAATCAACGGCATAAGCCGGTATTTGTGCAATCTTTCGATTAGTACGAATTATAACATTGTATCTGCCTACGGATCAGTACATATTCATCAAACGGAAACGGGACTACGGATTGCCTAACTGCTCCGGCGACTTGGCACTACTGAGGTTTGCGACCGTATCTAAGACTAGCCTACTGATACATGCCATGGGCCTCGCGGCCGTTACCGTATGGTTGGCATGGACTAATGAGATAACGGGCCAGATTGCTGGCATAATGTGGACCTAACACCGGGTAGCGTCGCAAGCCTTTCTCTGTACTGGCAAGGCGATAGGTGTCTCTGGCAAACCGTAACACCGGCAATGCTATAGAGTATAAGCGGATTTATGGAACCACTCCGTTCCCTATATCGTGCATGCCTAGGCTCTAACGAGCGTTGCCGTATGGCGGGTGAATTGTGCAGATATAGGGTGCAACGGAAGGCAGGCCGAATGTCCGCTTGGTCACACGTTCTCTAACTGGGCGCTTACAACGCTAGGTTATCACGTGTGACCAGTAGGATACAACGGCATGTAGCGCGTTGTGTACTAGGTCTAGTGCGCGGAACCTCGCAAGCAATTAACGCGGTTTTCATACTAGGCTAGGTGCACGTCAAGCGGACATGTGTCGCGTTCCTACTTCATCAAAAACTCAAATTGCATAGAATACGCCAGCTAGGTCGCGCTCGTTGCGGGTGCGCCTAGTTGGTTATGCGAGCACATAAGTACGACATAGGAGTGAACGTGGGTAGTGGTTCATACATGAACTGCGAAGCGGGTCGAGACTAGCGATAGGGGCCGGATGTACGCCCTGCTTGTGTGCTCACACAACCAACTAGAGGTTATGGCTATGATTACATACTCTGAAATGCGTCAACGTCTCGCGTTCAATCGTATGACGTTCCTTGTTATCCAAGGCGGCGAGTTCCGTGTGAACTTCATGGAACGTGATGTAGAGGCTACGGCCTATTACACGGATGACCGGGACGACGCGGTATTGACCGGCGCTGCTATGCGTCGGCGCAAGATGCAGAACGATGCGAAGCTCATGCTCGCCGTGAACCGTTTGACCGCTGCCTGACGGCTATCAGGTTAACCAGAACGCGCCATTCCGGCGTTAATCCAGAAAGAGGCTACTCGCATGACCACCAAAGCCAAGGCCACTGCTGCGCCCGCTCTGAAGCTCCTTGTGGGCGTCGGCGTGATCGAGAAAGAACTGAAGGCGCTGTTCACTATCGGGCAGAGCTATCAGTCTCGCTTGCACATTGCCGCGTGCTCTGTGCTTCAGCATGTCGGGAAGCACTCTGACGTTCGGCTCGTCGATGGTCTGCTGGCGTCGATGCCGGAAGCGTCTCGCAAGACGGCCATGATGAAGTGGCTGAACAAGTTCGGCCCTATCGACTTCGATAAGGACGAGAAGGCCACGTTCGTTAAGGGCGGCAAGACGCTGCTCGGTGATGCGATGGCTACACCGTTCTGGAAGCTCACGCCGGATCAGACGTATGAGCCGCTTGTGATCGCGAAGTTCATTGCGAGCATGGTGAAGAAGCTGAACCATGACACGAAGAAAACCAACGTCGATCACTCGGCTATGGTGACTGCACTGAACAAGCTGGTGCCTGCGAACAAGCTGGCGGCGTAAGCTACACAACACCTAACGAACATGGCGCGACTGGATAACTCTGGTCGCGCCATTTTTGCGTTCTGCGAGCGCACTGCTGATGTCTCCAAGCATCACACGCTATTGCCCTAGCGTGGAATGCAGTGCGCTCACAAAACGCAATCATGCGTTACATGGAGCGAAAGCTATGAAGTGCATTCTCAATAAGGGTACTGGCGCAGTCGAGCGCGTATCCGATGACAAGGCCGCGTATGATGTGCGGACTGGCGTGTGGGCCTACGTGTCCAAGGGCATGTGGAAGGCGTACCGCAAGTCGATGATCTTCATCCCGGCTGCGCGTTGATGGTACGCACAACTAGAGCGCAGCGCGTTGCTCTGAAGCGCGTTTTTGATCGCGGTCCTATCTACTCTGACTTCGATACACTTCGCTATAGGCGGGAGTTTCGAGACAGGTTCTGCAAACGCCTAACGTACAGGCAATTCCGTAAGAGCGTTCACGTCGGCTCTGGCTGCATCATGATCCATTGGTGCGGCATGTGGCTCGGTATTGAGCCGGATGGTTACACACACAGCTAACAGGGAGGCTACTATGACACTAACTCAGGTTTTCGTATTGCTCGTCTTCTGCTTCGCTGTGCCTATTGCCATGGCGCTGCTCTGGATTGCGAGGGCGATACTGCGCGCTGTTAGTGCGTGGTCCCTGATGCGTCGCATCGAGCTTGAACATCAGCGCATGACGGAAGTGCGCGGAAGGCGTGTGTCATGAGGCCGCGCGTAGAGAGTTACAAGATGGTGCACACGCTTGGCACCAAAGAGCGAAAGACTATTAAGGGCTTCGCTACCAGTGATGCGATGTACCGCTTCTTATCGACAGGCGGTAATGCTCTGCGCTGGCGTGAACACACTGGCGACCTGAAGCCGGGCACATACGTCTATGCCGGTGGACGCTGGCATAATGTCAAGACGCTGGATGTTTCTGTACTGGCGCACGTCTGATGAACCCGTACGAAGAAGGCTACTACGCCGGTCTAGTGAACGACCGTGCGAACCCGCATTGGCTTTGGTCTGCGGCTTTCATCCCTTGGTACTTGGGCAATCAAGCTGGAGTGCAGGTCCACTGCGCGATCGTAGAGAGCGTTTATCTCAAACACGGATAGGGACATGAAACATCATCGCTATAGCGTTTGGTTCGGTACTGATGCCGACTACGTTCTGTTCGAGAGTTTCTTCGACGGTCTTTGGTGCGAGCACATGCGCTGGATGATACCCGGCTCGCAGCTATGAACGTCAACAGCAAGCTCTGGTCTATGCGTAGCTATAACGACGTCTACGTTCATGTGACGCAGATAGCAACGGGAGCTATCCGAACAGTATCACGCGGCAAGGTGCCGAGTGTGCACGACATCTCAATGATGAGTGAAGGCGCGTTCGATGCGCTGGCTCGCAAACTGTTTCACGGGGAATACTGACATGACACGTAAAGACTTCGTGCTGATCGCTAAGATCATCAAGGTGTATCGCACGGCTATCGGTGACGTGATCGCAAATCAGATGGCGCGGGACTTCGCAACTGAACTGCGCAGCACGAACAGCGCGTTCAACCGTGACCGCTTCCTGACTGCGTGCGGTGTCGAATGAGCATCACCGTAACAACGTCATGGACGAACAACAATCCAGACACGATCTGGAACACGCTCGCTCGTAAGCTAGGGCGTGAGCCAACGAACGAAGAGGCCAAGGCGGAAGTGCTGCGTATCCTGCGCGGCGTACCGGGCATGAATATCAGCCCAAGGAGGGCGTGATGGCTGTAGGCAATCCGCATAACTACAAAGGCAAGGTAACGCTTCAGCGCGTCCGACTGAACTCGGGTGGATACACTGATCGCGGCCACTACTACGGCACAGGCGTACCGTTGTTCTATTACTTCTGCGAAGACGCACCACAACATTCATGGGGACGCGATGGCTTCTTCCGTGCGTGTAACCGCACTGAAGCTAAGCGTTACGTTCGAGAGCTACCGCTCTTGTGCGAATGCCGTTTCTATAACTGATCCGACACAGGGGAACTGCAATGCTTTTCAGTATCATCGACGACAAGCAGGCGATCATCAAGAACGCCAAGACCGGCGTGTTCAAACAGGTGAAGCTATACGAGAGACGCGGTGAATTATACGCCGTTGCTTCTGGTGGTTTCATCCGGCTCATGAACGATCAGCGCACGTCGCATCCCAATATCAAATGGGAAGAGATCGAAGTGGTCTGCAAGCCCGCTACTCGCGTGGCTGGTGGACTGCTCTACACCGCTCCGCACGCTTCGCACTAGCCAACCAGCACAAGGACAACGCACATGAATATGCACGTCAAGCGTAACGGTCTCGGCCACATCCCCGCTGAAGGTAAGGTTCTTCAGTACTACCGGAACGAAGCTCAGGCTTTCCACGGAGAGCGCGTCGAGGAACGCCAGCGCGTGAACGGTCAGGACAACGGGTACACCGGCCCGATCACTGAGGCTGAACTTCATGCGATGAAGGATGCGCCGTCGAAAACGTACAAGCCTACGCACGGCGGCTATCCCGGACTGACACGCACCGGCAATCCGTACTGAACACAGAACAAGGAACACAATCATGAAGCCGATCAAGAAAGCTCGCCGCGCTACCCGCTTCAGCAATGAGGCTGCTACCCGTTTGCACGGGGAAGCGAACAAGTCTGATCCGTTCGCTACTCGGCGCATGTCGCTGCATCTGGCGAATGGTTACGAGAACGCGAACACAGTGAAGGAAAGCCACGGCGTTGCGGACGAGAGCCTGAACATCATCCGTGGTCGCGCTACGGAAGATGGGGCGATGGCTGGTCCGCTGCGCCAGTGGTTGTACAAGTTCGGTAATGTGTTAACGCCGCGTAAGGCGTACAAGCCTGCTCGCCAGTTCAACAGCAAGCCTCGTGAACTGGCGGTGGCGTGATGTACGGTATCAACAAGATCATCATGGCGTGCTGAATGACGGCGAAGTACACGATCAAGTGCTGGCACGAGCACGGCAGACAGCGTTGGGAATTGCATCAGAATGTGTACACGAAACGCTTTCTGTTCTGGCGACATCACAGCGAACTTCTGTCCGAGCACAGCACTGAGGCTGAAGCGCTGTGCGCTCTGAACCGCATAGCCACCCCGCACTACTGCGTAGCGACGGACTTTGACGCCAAAGGCCGACAGATAAACTACGGGTATTGATGCCTTCACTGACATTCACGGAAACTGCGGCTGAGCTACGTGTCTCAGTACGCAGCCTACGGGACATCGTAAAGCGACACCCGTTCTATTATCCGAACGGGTGTCGCAAGCTATTCACAAGCGAGAACATCGCACAGATACAGGACGCTCTCAGACAGGAGGATAGATGCTCAAACTCACGGAGCGCGCAGGATCGTCGAACTGGTACATGCGCGGCACCGTCAGGGGCATCAGCATATTCGAGAGCACTGGGATTGATCGCAGCAACAAGAAAGCAGCGAACGAGTACCGTGCGACCAGAGAGACAGAACTCATTGAAGAGAGCATCCACGGCAAGCGTGCTGTAGCTACGTTCTCTCAGGCCGTGCTAAGCTACATAGAAGGCGGCGGTGAGACGAAGCACCTAGAGCCGATCATTCGGCACTTCGGTACAACCAAGTTGTCTACAATCGGACAGCACGAGATCGACGCGGCTGCACGTAAGCTGTACCCGACACACGCAACATCCACGTTGAACCGGCAAGCGTACACGCCTATCTCGGCAGTGCTACGTCATGCCGCTAAGCGTGGATGGTGCAGCCCGTTGGTTATCGAGCGGCCCGCTGACCCGCCGCCGCGTGTCCGGTGGCTCACGACTGAAGAGGCTAACCGGCTCATAGCCGAATGCAGCGACTGGCTTAGACCGCTGGTTATTTTTCTGCTATACACTGGTGCACGTTGCGGCGAAGCGGTGTGGCTCGACTGGAAACACGTTGACCTAGATCGTAGGCACGTTGACTTCATCAACACAAAGAACGGGGAGAGCCGTGGCGTACCTTTACATGCGCGGGTTATCGAGACCATTCGTGGCACCAACAACAGAGAAGGCTACGTCTTCACCAAGCGTGATGGACAACCTTACAGACTACTCGACGAAGACGACCCGAACGACGTGTCTGCCGGGGATCGAATTAAGAAAGGATTTGCTGGCGCAGTTAATCGTGCCGGACTTGTAGACTTCACACCACACGACTGTCGGCACACATGGGCAACGTGGCACTACCAGCAGAACAGAGACTTAGGCGCGTTACAGAAACTCGGTGGTTGGAAGACGCTGAGTATGGTGCTGCGCTACGCTCATACGAACGTGGCTGAGTTGGATCAAACCATAGACAGGATCAAATGATGACTGAACTTACGTTAGGTGCTCTGCGCACAATCATCGAACAGATCGGTAAAGGGCATGATGACAAACCGATCACAGTATTGATGAACAGATCAGAGATTACAGGTACGGTCATCAGCATTGATGCCGGTGATGTGTCTGTTCAGGGTGATCGTATATTGTTCGGTCAGGCTCTGAACACGCACGACGACTGATTGAGGAAGGCCATGGGCACGACGGCGCGATCATGGAGTTCATCAAGGCTCTGCGTAAGGTCGAGATGACGCCACGTCGCCGTGCAAAATACGTGCAGGTGAAGGATAGCAACGGCATTACTCATTGTGTATGAAGCACTTAGCGGGTGGGTGCTACTCCCGTGTGAAGGGAACGCTCTCCCGCTGAGCTATGCGTCCGGGATCGTCGCGCAGAATCAAGGGACGGCAAACCGGCGTCGGATCGGAACCCGCACGCCGTCTGAGCCCGCGATTTACGAAGTGCGGGGTGCCGGTGTCAAGCTGTCAGCGACAAACCGCCCAAATCGAATGATCAGCCCGGCTGACGGGCGCGGGAGGCGTGGGACTGCAGCGCCCGAATACGCTCGGCGAGCGTGCCGCCCCCCTCGGCAATGCCGGTATTGGTGCTCGCGCCATTCGCAGGCTTTGCCGCCCGCGGCGGCGCCGGTTCCGCGGCCAGCATGGTCTCGATCGTCGAATTCGGGCCTTCGAGCTGCATCGCGAGTTTGGCGACTTCGGCGGCGATATCGTTGATGCGCTCGCGCAGCAGCGCATTTTCCATGCGCTCGGTCGCCCACGAGCTTTCGGCCTGCTGCTGAATCGCGTTGATGTCGCGCTGCAGCTTGGCGCGTTCGTCGCGCGCGACGCGGAGCTGCTCCTCGAGCGCCGTCTTCTCGGCCCTCAGTTTTTCCAGCGCCGGCCCTTTTCCGCCGCTGGCGGCAGCGAGTTCGTGCTGCAATGCCTGCGCGGTGCGTTCGGCGGCGTCCCTGGCCTGGCGCAGCTGATTGTTCTCGAAATCACGCTCGGCCAGCAGCTTGCCCTGGGTGGCGAGCCGCGCTTCCAGATCGTTGACGCGGTTGCCGAGCATTTCGGCTTCCTTGACCTGGAGGATCAGCTGGCGGTCGAGATCGGTGACGCGCTGGCTCAAATTCTCGACCCGGCTGCGCGCCTCGGCGAGCTCGCGCGTCGCCTTTTCGGATTCTCGGCGTTCCTGTTCGAGCCGGGCTTGCGTCTCGGAAAATTCCTTCTCGGCGTCGCCGACGCGGACCTTGAGCGCGTCGATCTGGGAGCGCACCGCCACCAGCTCGATCTGGCGGGTGTCCGCCGCCATCGACCGGTCCGACAACTCGGCATTGATTTTCGCCAGTTCGATCTGCTTGGCCTTGAGCGCCTGCTCGGCGTCGCGCAGCGATTCTGTCTTGGCGGTGAATTCCTCTTCGGTGGCCCGCAATTGTTCCTTGACCGCCTTCTCGCGCGCCTCGAGCGAGAAGATGGTGGCGTTCTTTTCGCCCAGCTCGAGCTTCATGCGGTTGATCGCATCGGATTTCTTGCCCAGTTCGGCAAGCTGGCTGGTGGTCTTGTTCTTGAGCTGGTCGACGTTCATCTCGAGCCGTCGCGCCGACATCGCGAATTCCGCGCGCAACTGGTCCTTGTCGGCCTGGATCTCGGCCATCGACAGCGGCGTCGCCGCCTCCAGCCGCCGGGTCGTCAGCCGCACCGCGCGGTTATGCACCAGCGGCACGATCATCAGCCCGAACAGCATCGAGACCAAAAAACCGATCGCCAGATACATGATCGGTTCGATCATGAGGGTACCTCTGCGAGAAAAATCGATCTTTGACAATGCCATGAGGCGCGGGTGGAATGCCAGCCCATTGCCGCGTTAACGTGAATCCGTAACGACGGCAGTCCCGGTGCGGATACCGCGCGTGCAGATCGATTTGGCACGCGCATTTCTGCCGTGCACGACCGGCATGCCCCCCGATCAAGTCCAGGGCGCCCGTTCGGGAATGCACGCGTCAGAACGGGTTCCAGGTCGCCTGCGGGGTATATTTGAGATAGCCGATATTGGCGCCGAGCCGCAGGCCGATACCGGAGCGGATCGGCACCAGCACGATATTGTTGGCGGTCAGCGCGGTCATGCCGAAGCCGCCGATGATATAGGCGGAGCCGTCGATGCCGCCGAAGCGCTGATAGATCGCATTGGTCGCGGGCAGGTTGTAGACCAGCGTCATGGTGCGCGCGCCATCGCCGCCCCAGTCGAAGCCAACCGACGGTCCCTGCCAATAGACCCGCAAGTCGCCGGCGTTCTTGGTATAAAGCGTGCCTTCGCCGTATCGCAGGCCGGCGACGAACGCGCCCGAGCCTTCCTCGCCGAGAATGTAGCCGTTCGGCAAGCCCCATTGGCTGACCGCGCGCTCGATCACGGAAGCCAGGCCGCGCGAGACGTTGCCGAAGAACTTGTGTCCGGCGTTGACGAGTTCGTCCGGCCCGTAGGTGCTGGGGCCGGACTGCCGTTGCGGCGGCGGTGATGGCGGCGGCTGCTGCGCCGAAGCGGGCACAGTCCAGCACATCAGCGCGGCGAGCGTAACCGCGGCAAGGCGTGATGCGAAAATCATAAAACAACCCCTGGTATCGAATCCCGGCCGCCGCCTTAACCTGATGCCAACAGGCCCGGCCCTAGGTTGCGTCCAGTGTTCCCCGACTCGAACGTTATCGGCACCAACTATGACGGCACAACGGCAGGAAAGAAACGTCAGTCGGTCCGGATACGGCTTTCGCCCCGGAATAGCCTTGATCGGCTTCCTCGCCGTCCTTGCAAGCCTTGCCGCGCTGGCCGGCTTTTCGTCGGCTGCCGGCGCCCAGACCACCGAGCGGGTGATCGTGAACCGTTACACCGGTCTCGCCATCGAGGGGTATGACCCCGTCGCCTATTTCGCCGACGCCCGCGCCGCGCTCGGTCGGCCGGAGTTCGAAGCGTCGGAGGCCGGGGCGGTCTGGCGCTTCCGCAACGAGTCCAATCGCGCTTCGTTCGTCGCCCATCCCGAGATCTACGGCCCCCAGTTCGGCGGCTACGACCCGATGGATATCGCCCGCGGCGTCACCTATGCCGGGAATCCCCGGTTATGGCTGATCGTAGGACAGCGGCTCTATTTGTTCGGGCGGGAGGAGCACCGCGATGCCTTCGCCGCCGATCCGGCGCGCAGGCTGCGAGAAGCAAAGGAGCGCTGGCCGGCACTGGAACAGGAGCTGGCCCGCTAGCCGGTCGCGGCCGGATCGCCCCAGGCGATGAACTCCGGCACGATAAAGCCCTCCCGGCCCCGGCCAAATTGCAAAGCCGCGCCCTGGCCGTCCGTGATCTTGCCGCCGGCTGCGGTGACGACGGCGTGTCCCGCTGCGACATCCCATTCGCTGGTGGGGGCGAGGCGGGGATAGATGTCGGCGCCGCCTTCCGCCACGCGGCCGAACTTTACCGCTGATCCCAACATCTCGCGAACCGCGCCAGGCCTTGCCGAAATAAAGGCCTCAGACCTGATGTCGCCGTGCGAGCGGCTGACGGCAGCGATCCAGGGGGCGCCGGGAGCAGGAAGCTTACGGGTATGGATCGGCTCGGCCACTCCCGGCGATGTTTCGCCGATTCTGAGCCGCTCGGCGCCCTGGCCCACCAGCCCGCGCCAGATCAATCCCAAGGCCGGCGCGCCGATGATGCCGAGGAGCGGTGTACCGTTGGTCACGAGCGCGAGGTTGACCGTGAATTCGTTGCGGCCGGCGATGAATTCCTTGGTGCCGTCCAGCGGATCGATCAGGAAGAAACTGCCGCCATAAGGAGGTTTGGCCTGGTGGACGCGCTCTTCGGACAGCGCCGGTATCTCGGGCGTCAGCCGCGCAAGACCTTCGCCGATGATGCGGTCGGCGGCGAGATCCGCCTCCGTCACCGGCGATCCATCGATCTTGCCTTCGACCCTCATTACCGACCGGTTGACGGCGAGTACCGCGGCGCCGGCCCGGACCACCAGGTCGGTCAGGGGTTCCATCAGCGCGGCGGCGGCATCGCGATCGATGACCATTGTGGACGAACGTGCCTCATTCATGGGCGGTCCCTTCGGCGGTTTCTTGGTGGTTTATTGGGCGGTTCATCTACAGTCCGTCTCTCCGAATGAGCCGCCTTGTGTTGGCAGCACGCGCGTCCGCAGTGTATCAAGCCAGCCAGCGAGCATGCGTGATTCGCCGTGTCCGCGTCCGTCACGGCTTCCCCAGGAACACCTTATATGTCTGGCCCCACGTCTCCCGGTCCCGCCCCCGACGCCCTCGAACTGGCGGCGCTGTTGTGTTCGCGGGTTTGCCATGACCTCATCAGTCCGGTTGGCGCCATCGTCAATGGACTCGAGGTCCTCGACGACAATCCTAAGCCGGAAGATCGCGAATTTGCGCTCGATTTGATCCGCAAGAGCGCCAAGACCGCCTCCGCCCGGTTGCAGTTCTGTCGCCTGGCATTCGGGGCGGCCGGATCGGCGGGCGCCCAGATCGACCTTGGCGATGCGCAGGCTATGGCGCGCGGTCATCTCGAGGACGCCAAAACCACCATTTCGTGGAATTTGCCGCGCGTGCTGCTGCCGAAAAACCGGGTCAAGCTACTGCTGAACATGATGGTGATTGCGCAGCAGACCATTCCGCGTGGCGGGGTTCTGACGGTCGATCAGGTCGGCGAGGGCGAAGCAATGGGCTTTCGCGTTGCCGCCGCCGGGCTCAACGCCCGCATGCCACAGAATATCGCGGACATGCTGAGTTCAGGGTCGGCTTCGAGCATCGATGCCCATGCGGTGCAGCCTTATTACACGCGGCTGCTGGCGCAGGCCTGTGGGCTGAAGGTGGTGCTTGCCCCCGAGGGCGAAGCGGTGGTGGTGACCGCCTCCTGAAGTCCGGCGCATACGCCGCAAGAGCGTGCCTCGGACTATTCGAGGGTGGCGCATCGATATTGCGATAGGAACGGGCGCAAAGATTGAGGTGCCGGCGCGTAAACGGTTAACCACCCGTTTACATCATGCCCCTGGATCAAACGAAAACGTCTTATCTATTTGTTGAGCCCGTTCTTTTCCAATTGCTCAACCAATATTAAACGGTTTGCATGGAAGCTGGCCACGTTCTGAAAGGCGTGTCGAAATCGCGCGCCGGTTCGTTAAGGCCTGTTTCATGGATGATTTATTGCGGGAGTTTCTGACCGAGACGGGCGAGAGTCTGGATACGGTGGACAACCAGTTGATCCGGTTCGAGCAGGATCCGAACAACGCGAAGATTCTGGATAACATTTTCCGGCTGGTTCACACCATCAAGGGGACCTGCGGCTTCCTCGGCCTGCCGCGGCTCGAAGCGC
>LNFM01000948.1_pt1 | contig 68663 bp, 62 predicted proteins | sample 596031 | NCBI WGS metagenome assembly LNFM01 (sample SAMN04254537, study PRJNA301005) | activated carbon metagenome | isolation source: dual media filters at the Ann Arbor, Michigan drinking water treatment plant | place: USA: Ann Arbor
GCGGAGCGGCTGACGCGACAGATGAGATATTCATGTCGGCGTCGGCCCGGACTACGTCGGAGTCTTGCATGGAAAAAGTCGATACATTGATCATCGGCGCTGGCCAAGCGGGCCTCGTCATGAGCCACGAGCTCTCGAAACGGGGGCAGAAGCATGTCGTCGTCGAACGCGGCAGAATCGCGGAGCGCTGGCGATCCGAGCGGTGGGATGGTCTGCATTTTCAAACTCCCAATCTGCTCGTCGGCCTTCCAGGCTTCCCTCTCGTCCACGACAATCCCAACGGGTTTGCAACCGCTACTCAGATAGCCGATTTCCTCGAAGGCTATGCGTCTTTCGTTGCAGCCCCTGTGCGGCAGGGAATTTCAGTGACGCGGTTGGCGCTGACCGATACTGGCGGCCCGTATCTTCTGGAGACATCCAACGGCCCGTTGTGTGCGGGCCATGTCGTTGTTGCGACTGGACCCTTTCAGCGCCCCGTCATTCCCCGGATTGCGCCTCGTGATTGCGAGGTCCTGCAGCTTCACGCCGCAGACTATCGCAGGCCTTCGCAGCTTCCCGACGGCGGCGTTGTGGTGATCGGTGCCGGCGCATCTGGTGCCCAGATCGCAGAAGAGCTTATGCGCGCCGGCCGCCGCGTCTACTTTTCAGTCGGCAAGCACAAGCGCGCGCCGCGATGGTATCGCGGACACGATCACGTCTGGTGGTGGGTCGAGACAGGCTTGGTCAGTGCGCCACCGGAGCGTCGCAGTCCTGATCCCTCCCCGCTCGTACATACAGGGGCCTATGGCGGCCACACTATCGACTTTCGCGACTATGCAAGACAGGGCATGACCCTTCTCGGGCGCGCCGAGACCGCGAACAAGGAGGGAATGACGTTCGCCGCGGACCTTGCCGAAAATCTTGCGCACGGCGATGCGGCCTATCTCGCATTTCTCGATTTCGTCGACGCTTACATTGAGCGGACGAGCTTGGACGTGCCGGACGATCCGTCAGCACGTATCATTGCGTCGACACCGGCTGCGATGCAGCAGCCTATCAGGCAGCTCAATTTCCGTGAGCAAGGCATCGGCACGGTCATTTGGGCCACAGGCTACGATCTCGATTTCAGTTGGATCGATATACCAGTTCTGAACGAGCACGGCGCGCCGATCCACAACAAGGGCGTCACGCAATTCCCCGGCCTCTACTTTCTCGGTCTCAACTTCCTGTCGAAGTTCAGCTCCTCTTTCCTCATTGGAGTTGCGGAAGACGCCGAGCGGCTGGCCTCCGACATCGCGCGCGGTGTCAACGGCCCAACCACCGCTGTCCCGCATTGAATGCCGGCGCACGCACTCGCGGGTGAGGCGAAAGGTCAGGCAGCAACCAACGCCTCGATGCCAGCAACCGGGATGCCGGTTGGCCCGGGCCGTCGTTTCGACATCAGCCGGCGTGCGTCCTCGTTCCGGCCTGAGGCCAGATACGCCTTCAGCAGCGTGAACTCGACAAGGTCGAGCTGTGCCCGGCTGCCGGCCATGCGCATCCGCTCGTCGAACATGGATTCCAACGCGGTGATGGCCGCTGGGTAATCACCGCGTTCGAAGGCTGCAAAGCCGCGTGCAGCAGCTGGAAGGGTCGCGCCGGAGGGATAGCGGCCGGCCGCGATCAGAGCCTCGACTTGGCGGTTGCGCGGCTCGACATCGTCGCCATGAACCGCCTCGGTCAGCGCCATGTGCCAGTCGACGAAGTTGAAGCCGGGACTGGGGAAAGTGGCGTGGGCGAAATCGTACACCTTCTGCCAGCGTGCCACGTCGCGTGGATGCCCAGCCAGTTCCGCCCGCCAAAGGAAGGCCGGCGCGTCCAGCATCTTGACGAAAAGCGGAGAGCGATAATCGTCCGCGCCGAACGCCTTGTCGAACAGGCGCAGCCCTTCCTCGATGTTACCCTGCTCCAGAAGCACCACCGCGAGATGCCAATGCAGATGGCCATACAAAGTGGCGCCGCGCGGCAGCTCGGTCTCGGCAATCCATGATCGGATGAATGCGACCGCGGCCGCAGTATCGTTGACTTCGTAAAGATAATGCGCCCAGGCATGCGCGGCACCGGTATTTCGTGACCGATCCGCCAGCGAGCGCTCGATCAGCGGTCGCGCCTGGTCCCGAAACCCCAGCTCGGACATCGCCATGCCGTAATGACCGTTGAACCACCAATCGTTGCCGTAATGCGGAGCCAGGGCAACCAGGAAATCCAACTGATCGCGCTCTCGATCCACTCGACCCGAGATACCAATCAGGCCTGCGATGTTGGTCGCCGTCGCCGCCACAAGCGCATCCGTCGGCCAGCGAGCAATATGTCGCCGCACATGGGCCAGCGCATCCAAGGGCGAATTCAGCATGAGGTTGAAGGCTTCGACGTGGCTGGTGTCGCGCTCGGGCATGTCGGTGTACGCCTTCGCTTTGCCGATGGCGGCACGGGCTCCGGCCATGTCGCTCGCCAATTGCAGTGCGCGGGCGCGACCCGCGTGAGCCAGCGGGAAGTCGGGATCAGCGGCCAGCGCGCGATCGAACGCTGCGACGCCGCCGTCCCACTGGGCGAGGACCAGGTCGCAGCCTTCGACATAGGCGTCCCGCGCGGCGGTGGACGTGGTGGTCAAGCGATTGCCGTAACGGTCAGCCAGCATGGTTTTCCCCTTGGCTCTGCTCGGCGTTGATGTTGGGCCGCAAGTCTCAAGCTACTCTGCGCCTGATGCCTTCTCTGCGGCAATACGGATCGTGCAGAGGAAGCCCGGTGTTGATGCCGTTCACCGGCCCTGACTAACGAGCGCCGTTAATCTTGCGCCCTCACCAACCCGGGTCGGTTGGCTTCAGTCCCATCAGCACTTTTCCCGCCGATTCGTAATGAACCGGGAAGGCTGAGTTGTGCTGAACTGCAACGTGGACGTCGCGGAAATGCCGCTCCAGCGGATTTCGCGTGTAAATCGCATTGGTGCCGGCCGCGTGGAATATGATGTCGACGGCACGCGCGGCTTCATGAATAGCGTGGGTAATCGCGAGCCTGGCATCGGCAATCTTTCGCGAGGGGTCCGGCTCTCCATCGCGAACCGCCTGCCACGCCGCATCGACGGCGTGCACGACGTAGGCTCTCGCTGCGTTGAGAATGGCTTCCGCGGTTCCAACGAGCGATTGAACATGCGGACGCTCACGCAGCAAGGCCACGGACTGGGTCGACGCGTCGCGAAGGGCAATGTCGACGAATGTGTCTATGGCACCCCGGGCAATTCCAAGGGCATTCCCCGCCGTGGTCACCCACAAGGCGACGAGGAAGAGTCGCTGATTGTAGAGCGCTCCCTTCTCGACGGGTGGCTCGGCAATGAAACACGAACGGTCTTCAGGAACGAACGCATCGTCGACGATGAAATCGTGGCTTCCAGTTCCACGCATCCCGATCGTCTGCCAGGTGTCGATAATTCGCGCCTCCTTGATCGGCAGCCACATCGCCCGGACCCTAGGCGTTCCCGCAGGCGTCAATTGTGGCTTCTCGCCGTCCATGATGATGGTTGGGCAGTAAAGCCAATTCGCGTTCATGATGCCGCTGGCGAAGTTCCATTGCCCCTTAACCCGATAGCCGCCGTCTACCGGCCAGGCTTTGCCCTGTGGTCGCAATGAGCCAGCGGCACGAAAATCCGCCGGCGACCCGACCATCTTCCTTAGCGTCTCGGTTGGAAGCCACGCTGTGATCATCGCAACATCGGATGCGATCATCGCGCACCAGCCAACGGAACCATCGGCCTTTGAAAGCTCTTCGATGGCTTCGAACGCAACGAGCGGATCAATTTCCATCCCACCGACGGATCGCGGCAGAAACATCTGATAGAGACCAGCGTCAGCGAGCGCCTTGGCCAAAGTCGGTGGCGTCTGGCGCATCTGCTCGGCCTCCTCCCGAGCGGCAACAATTTGCGGAGCAAGCCGGCGAGCGGCTGCGATAACATCGCTTTGTCTTCCACTGATGGGCAAATCTGAGTGCATGATGGAATTCCCACCTACGCTACGGTTAGGTGTCCATTGCCTCGCCCTTGAAAGCCCCACTGGGGACGTCAGAAAGCGTCACGATGGGCACGGCTGGAAATGTTGAGCACGGCACCTCTCGACGGATGCTTCCGCTGCGCGACTCTGATCGCGCAGCGGAAGCCCGGTGTTGACGTCTTTCACTGGCCCCGACTAACGTGTGCCGTTCGGTGTGACAGCGATCAGGCCCAACCCAGCTGGCGAAGTGAGAAGTCGGCGTTCCAGATTTTGGTCATGTGCCCGATCTTGTCGCCGTCGAATTGCATGACATAAGTGTAGTCTGCCTCAACGCGCTTGCCTGTTGGTGGAACAGGTCCCCCCTGACCAGTCTGCGTGCCCGTGTAGACTGCTGCGGCGACAACAGCTTTACGTTCGGCGTCAACGCCCCAAGCCTTCAGAGTGTAACCCCCATCGGGAATAGGCCCGAATAGCCCCTTCATCCATTCAGCGTAAGCTTGGATGGTTCGAACGTCAGCAAGCGCATCCGCTTGGCAGGAAAATGTGGCGCCTGGGTTGCAGTACGCTTTGCACCCATCCCAACCCTTGCCCGTTTCTACTGCCTCGAAAAATGCTTTAGCCGTTTGGTCAATCTTCGTCATCGGATGCTCCTATACACTCTTTTTTAGATCACTTCGGCCAACGAACCTTTGCATTCAACAATTCTGAGCACGGCCCCGTTGTTGCAGCGATAGCACACCGACAGTATTGCCGCGTCAGTCCACGCCATCCACCGCAACGGCAATCGTCTTCGAAGTCTTGAACCGGATCGCGGCAACTTTTGCGTAATCGGGATCGGCGAAGAAATTCCGGATTGCCTGCCGATTGGGGAATTTGAAGAGCACGAGCCTGTTCGGCTTCCAGTCACCCTCGATGACTTCGAACTCGCCGCCTTTCACGAGAAACTCGCCACCGTGCTTCGCGATGAACTCGGGCGTACGGGTCCGATATTCTTGGAACCCCTCGGGATCGTGGATGTCGACATCGATCAGCAAATATGCGGTCATGCGTGCCTCCCCTGGTCGAGGTCTTTGCAGGTTGGCCACCGCCCCGACGTTACCGACAGCATGGCATGACCGTTGATCTCAGGTCTATCGCATCGACTCTCGTCGAGCGTCGCGCAGATCGGCAGCTAGCGGACGACCCGGATGCAAGTACGCTTGTCAGCGCCTATGCCCCATCTGTTGGTCATGTTACCATCACAATAGCCGATGCGCTCATGAAGCCGTGGCTCGATCGCGCACCGCAGAAGCTCTTTCGGCATCCGCTCAAGCTGTGGGGCAACACCGAGGCAAAGCGCTCGGCCGTGAATGCCCACATCGCTCAGCTTGGCTATACCCCGGCTGATGTCACGAGCTTCTTTTTCGAGTGGGACTGGGACCGTGCCTGGCGTTGGCTCCGGCAGACTGGGAAGCGCGAGGAAGCGGAGGCACTCAAGGCCGAGTTTGTCGAATTCTGCATCGCGCAATTGGCTTACGATCAAAAGTGCTGTCGAGAATTCTTCGGCCGCGATGTCACTGGCATTGCACTCGGCCACTTCGTGGCGTTCCTGGCAGAGACGATCGATCCTCTGATGGCGCGGATTCGCCGAGAAGGGTTCGAGATCGTGCCGCTGGCGGATGCACTCGCGGACTCTGCTTACGACCGCGTTGGCTCGGTGGTCACGGCCAACTTTCAAGTCTATCAGCAAAAATTGTCAGCCTTGGCAGGCAACGAAATGGCGTCGGTCGCGCCTTCGTGTGAAGACCTGATGAAGCGCGTGTTTGCATTGGCCGAGCCATTGCGTCCGGCACGTCGCGGACTTCTCGTGCAGAACAAGCGTGGGCCGAATCCATAGTGAGGATCAACCGGAATCCCAGCCTCTTACGCAACTCGGTGTTCCGGAACGGCCGAGACAGCTCGGTCGCTCAATAGAACGCGCGCGGAATGAGCCCCTTGTTGTAGGCTTCGCGCTCCAATCCTTCTCGAAAATCCGGATGAGCGATGGAAATCATCGCTTTCGCCCGCTCTGCCACAGCTTTGCCCTTCAGGCAGACAATGCCGTATTCGGTCACGGCGTACATGACGTCGGTGCGCGGTACGGTTACGATGGTGCCGCCCGGCAGATCGAGAACGACACGGCTTTTGCGCACGCCGCCTTTCTCGTGCGTGGATGGCATGCACAGGAACGCGCGACCGCCATTCGATTGATAGGCGGCACGCACGAAACCCAATTGTCCGCCCGTGCCGCTGAAATGCCGGTGGCCAGAGGACTCCGAAGCAGCCTGTCCCTGCAAGTCCATCTGGCCCGTGCTGTTCACGGCGACGACGTTGTTGTTGCGCGCAACGGAGTGGGGCAGGTTCGTGTAGTCGACGGCGCGCGTCTCGAACGCCGGATTTCGGTCGATGTAGGAGTAGAGAGCCTTCGAGCCGATCGCGAACGCGTAGACCGCCTTGCCGACGTCGACCTGCTTTCGAGCGCCGGTCGCGCGACCGGCCTTCACCAACTCCATCAGGCCCTCGACCATCATTTCCGTGTTGATGCCTAGATCCTTGACGCCCGCCTGCACCAGCGCCCGGCACACAGCATTTGGTAATCCCCCGATACCAATCTGCAGGCAGTCTCCATCCTTGATCTCCGCAGCGATCAGTCGCGCGATAGCCAACTCGACATCTGACGTGATGGCCTCGGGAAGCTCGGCGGCAGACCGGCCGTCGCCGTCGATGATGAAGTCGACCTCGCTCTCGTGAACTGAATTCTCCTGCCCGTGACAGTTCGGGAGGCCCGGATCGACTTCCAGAATGACAATACGAGCCTTGTCGACGAGCGCACGATGATACGAGGCCGATGCGGAAAAGTTGTAATATCCGTTCTCGTCTTTTGGGCAGACCTGAAAAACGCCAATGTCGACGCGTTCAACAAAGCGTCGATAGAGGTCCGGCCATTCGCCGAGATTGAGCGGGAGGTAGTTGCACCGGCCTGCATCGTGCTGGCGGCGGTCATAGCCACCGAAGTGCCAGTTCAGACTGAGGATGTGCTCACCGGTGGCGTCAACCGCGTGGTGGACGCGCGGTCGCATCGTTATGCAGCTGCGGATCTTCACGCCCCTCAGTTCCAGCGCCCGTGCCCCGAGGGCCTTGTCGAACACGTCCGGCTGGCATACGCCGAACCCGTAATCGAGGTACATGCCCGAGGCGACGAGTCCGGCGGCTTCTTCCGCAGTGATGTACTTGGCGAGCTTGCTGCCGATATTGGATGCCATCAAATCAGCTCCGCCTTTGCCTGAGAAATCCAACCGAGCCTGAGAAGTGTGCCGCCTTTTCGCGTGCTCACTTGAGGTCGACGGTGCCGTCATCGACATCCTTGAGCATCCTGCGCATTATCTTGCCGGAGGATGTCGTCGGGACGGATTCAACGAACTGCAGGGCCCTCGGAACCTTGTAGGCTGCGAGGTGCTCGCGGCAATGCGCAACGAGAACCTCGCGTGAAAGCTTGGCGCCGGGCTTGAGAATGACATAGGCCTTCGCCAGCTCGCCCTTGGCCTCGTCAGCAATGCCACCCACGGCAGCAAGTGCCACGTCGGGGTGCATGCAAAGCACCCGTTCGATTTCGGCCGGATAGACGTTGAATCCGGCGGTCAGGATCATGTCCTTTTTGCGATCGACAATGGTGGCATAGCCGTCGTCATCCATCGTGGCGATATCGCCGGTGTGCAGCCAGCCGTCGGGCCGGATCGTTTCGGCGGTCCCCTTCGGATTGCTGTAGTAGCCATCCATGACGAGCGGGCCCCGGTACATCAGCTCGCCGCGCTCGCCCACGGGCATCTCCTTTTCAGGATCGTCCACATCCACCACGCGGAAGGCGTTGCCGGGATACGGCAGCCCGATCGTGCCCGGCTTGTTGGGTCCATAGACGGGATTGGCGGACGTCGCTCCTGCCAGCTCCGTCATGCCCCAGACCTCATGCACGGGGCACCCGGTCCGCTCGGTGAATTCGATCGACTTGGCGGCCGGTAGCGTCTGCCCGCCGACCCAGCAGCGCGTCAGGCTGGACAGGTCGTATTTCTCGAAATCGGAATGCGCCAGCAGGTAGTAATAGGCGGTTGGCACGCCGTCCATCAGTGTTGCTTTGTGCTCGGCGATGGCGGTCAGCACAGCAACTTCATTGAAGCGGGGAACGAGGATCAGCGTCGACCCAGCCATCATGGCTGCATTGAAGACACAGCTCCCGTAGACGTGCGGTAACGGCAACGCATTGATGACACGGTCCTGCGACGTCCGTGCGGCCATCAAGGCAGTCCCGACGGCCGCACCAACGACTGCGCGATGACTTTGCATTGCTCCCTTGGGGTGGCCCGTCGTGCCAGACGTGTAGCAGATGGCGGCCAGGTCGGAGACCTTGCGCCGGTGCAGCACGAACTCGGCCTTGCCCCGCTGCAGCCAGTCGCTGAGCATCGTGGCACCGGTCGCCGGCGCGTCGCCCCAGATCACGACATCGGCCAGATTGGCGATGCCCTTCATATCCAGCAGCGCATTGCCCTTGTCGGGGGATGCCATCACGGCCCGGGCGCCGGAATCCGTTACCGCATAGCGCACCTCTTCCGGCGTCAGCATCGCGCTGATCGGGTTCACCACCGCGCCGGTCTTGGCGACGCCGTAGTAAGATACCAGCCATTCCCAGCAGTTCGGTCCGTATAGTGTAACCCGGTCGCCGGGCTTCACTCCCGAAGCGACCAAACCGTTCGCGACGCGATTGGATAATGCGTCGAGCTCACGGAACGAAAACCGCCGATTCTCGACAATGAGCGCAGTCTTGTCACCGTGCTTGCGAGCGGCGTGAGGCAGGATCTCTGCAATCGTGCTGACCATCCTGCTCTCCACAATCCCAAGTTTCCAAACCGTCGCGGCAACAGCAAGCGAGGCTAGCGCGACACGCCGCCCGCTGGCGATTACTTCTTCTGGCCCATGACGCTGATGGGGAAGAAAGCAGACTGTGACCGTACTCCGCGATTGAGTCTACTTGCGCCCGAAACAGCGATTGCTGCGCCGCACACGACGGCAACCGATGGGGCGCACACCGTTGCAGCACGATTGTTGAGCCCCTGCACTTGGTCGGCTAGGGGTCAAATAGGCCGGTCGGGCTTCCTATCACGGACGGACGATGAGCCTCGAGGACCGTCCGTCTGATCAGCGGCTTGGACCTTGCCGTGTCGACAAGCCGTCCGTGGAGACGTTGCCGGGGTCCATGGCTGGGCTTCTAATTCCAATTGAGGCCCGCTCGATGAGTCGTACCAGTGTTTCAGGCTGGAGAATGTTGGATTCAGTTCCGCCCGGTCCGCCACATTCGTACAGATGGTCTGCTTACTCCAATCTGTTACCCAGCTAGCGATGCGACCGACGACAGTTTCGACAGTCTGAGGCGGCTTATGCGGCCTCTAAATCTTTGCTCAGTCGCAGGCTTGCATGAGCAGCATCCGCCCGGTCCAGGATCCGTGGTCTGCGCCCATGTGTGTCGAGTCGTACCGCTTCTGATCCTGCATCGAGGCAGCCATCAGATCAGCTAAAGGTTCCGACATTCGGCCGCCCCATTACATCGGTTTCTGGAACGACCAACGCTTACAAGCGTTTGCACGTCGGCAAAGATCACCGAGAGGCCAGCCATGAACTCATTCGCAAAGAGGTTGGCAGCGTTTGTGGGGGTGCACGGTGTCGTTCTTGCGATAGCCCTGCAACTGGCCCTAACGGCGAACTAAGTGGCGAAAGAATCGAGGTGGAGTGTGAGAAGCCTCATCAAAATCGGGGTGTTTGTCGTCGTCGTCTATTCAGTCGTCACGGCTTCTTCACAACAACAAGCCGCCATGTATGACGGAGCTAGAGCCTTTGTAGGCTCTATCGGGGACGCCTGCACGAGAACGTGGCCATGCGGCGACGCCGTCCGGTCCATTAAGCAGGCCATCGATCAAACTCCATCACAGCGGGACATCAGCCTGCGCCGCCCTGAACGCCATTCTGAACCGCCTGTTCTGGAGCGATGAGCGCATGGCAGCACCCCTCAAGAGTTCCAATCGGCCCACTACTCTACCCTGGGCAACGATCGTCTTCGTCATCCTGATCATCGGCGTCGTATTGGGGCTCGCCCTCTACGACAACCGATCTCCAATCAAAGTGAGGAAGGTGCCTGTCGAAAACATTGTGGTGCCGAACCCACTTGCGAAGCCGGCCGAATGAAGGGACTGCGACTCGTTCTTATTCTGAAAAAGAGCAATGCCTGCGGACGCACTCCCAGATCGAAGACGGTTCTCAACCAGACTGCTCGCTGCGACTGCGAGTTACGCAGTTGGATCCAGGTAAGCTCGAATATCCGTGTTCTGATATCGGGATAGGGCAGCTCCTTTGGCGCCGTCACGCTGGCCGCCACCACTGTAGAGACGCAAGACAATCCGTCCGAGTCGAGCTTTAGCCGATTGTTCGTCAGCGATATCTGCGAGCAAGTGCGACTTAGCGAGCGTTGCCCAGGCGTCGTCGAATAAGTCTTGCATGCAATTCAGTTCGTGGGGTCCAAAGACGCCACTGGTCTGCATCAACATCGGCGTGGTCCTTCCATACGCATTACCTGGAGCCACCATGCCACGGTCTCTCGGCAACCTAAATCCGACAACGACCCATCTTGCCGCTTCCCGGCCAATGGAACCAAATGAGTAAGTGACGCATTGGACGCCAAGAATGCACGTGCTGAATGAGCGAGAGGGGGAGCCTCATGTCAGGGCTTTCGCGGGAAACACGCCTACAGATCATGTTGACCGATGCAGAGTTGTCCGCGATCGACGATTGGCGGTTCAAGCATCGCATGCCGAGCCGAGCGGCAGCGATTCGACAGCTTTTGCAGGTCGGATTGAGCATCTCGCAGGCGCAGGCCGATCCTGGCAAGCGATCGCGAGACTTCGGATTGTTGGGCGCGAAAGGGGATGGGCACGACGAGCCAAGCCCTGATGGTGGGTCACAAAGAGGTTGATTCAACTCTTCTAGTCTGCGGCGTCGACCCGGCATCGGCTAAGGCTGGCAGTGAGGTGGGACTCACGCAGAGTCCCTGATCTGAAAATGAAGACGAGTTCCGCGCCTCCACCTTTTGTTGCACTGGCCGGCGCCCGGCTGACTGTGGCGCGGCTCCCTACGAGCTGAAACAGCATCGGCGTGCCGGGCTGCTCGGCGAATGTGACGAAGCCCTTGGCGCGGAGGAGTGCCCCCGCAAATTGACCGATAACCGCTTGAAACTTTGGCATCGCCAGCGGCCTGTCCGATGTCCAGACGGCGGTATCGAAAGCATGCGGCGTCCCGTCGTCGATGGTTTCGCTAGCCCTTGGCTGGCGAGGCACATCGGTCGCGAACAAGATTTCGTGGGCGAGGCGGCCATCGATCATCTCGTGGATCATCGCGTCGGCTTTGTGCTTTCGTAACAGTGCCCGAGCGCGGTCGAGTTCCTCCGCGTTTACCAGATCGGTCTTGCTGAAGGCGACAAAGTCGGCCGCCGCGATTTGCGATCGCCAGAGCGCTTCGTCTGCCAGTCCAGGCTGATCGATTAACGCGTGAGCGTCAGCGACACAGATCACGGTTTCGAGCGCTGCTTCCTTCCAGATGACTGGATCGAGCAGGGTCCGCACGATCTCGGCCGGGTTGGACAATCCGCTCGTCTCGATGACGATGCCGTCGGGTACGGGATCACGCCGCAGGATTGTGTTCAGCGTCTGCAGCAGATCACCCAGCAGGCTGCAGCACACGCAGCCATTCTCGAGGCTGATCACGTCGTCGGACACACTTGAAAGCAGCGCCGCATCAATGTTGATTGCGCCGAAATCATTGACGACCGCCGCGAGCCTGCGGCCTCGTGGCTCAATCAGCAGCCTGTTGATGAGTGTCGTCTTGCCCGCCCCAAGATAGCCGGTGATTAAAAGTATTGGAGTCGGCATCAGCGCAGCTCACGACGAACCGGGCGCCCCGGCCTGGCATTGAGCCGAAGATGGCCGTCGGAGATCACCGCCTCCCCATTAACGAGCACGTGACGCATGCCTCGCGCGGGCCGGTTCATGGCGCTGAACTCGGCCATGTCCAGCAAGTCGCCATAATCGAACACGACCAGATCGGCGTCGCAGCCGGGCTGGATGCGCGCCTTCCGCCGCATCTGGGGCGTTCCTGATTCCAGGATCTGGGCCGGGATCAGCGTACATTTGCGAATCCCTTCGATCAGCGGCATCGCTGCGCGCTCGCGAACCCAGCGACTGAGGAACCTCGTAAACGTCCCGGCCGATCGTGGATGCGAGACGACACCGTCGGGCAACGGCCACGCGTCGCCCTTGTAAGGCGTACCGTCCCCCATCCAGGCAATCGCGTCAGAAGCTATGGCGCCACCTGGAAAGAGCACCGAGATGTCGAGAAGGTCACGGTGGCGCGGGGAGACATCGACATCGAGGAAGTGCCAGAGGATCAGCGAGCCCGGGTCTTTCTCTTGCGCGGCGAGCAACTCGTTGCGGTTGGCAAGGCGCTGCCTCGACTGGAGCAGCTCGATCGTATCGTAGCCACCTCCGGTGCGGTCCGGAAACTCGGGGTCGGTGAAGAACGCGGCGCCGACGACGGTCGACCCCACACCGTAGGGATAGGCTTCAAGGGTCACCTTGAGACCTTGCGCCTGCGCGGTGCGCACGAGTTCCGCGGCGTGCTCGACGTCCTGCAGGCTCGTCGAGTTGAAGTGGCAGATGTGCATGTGCGCGCCCGTCGAGCCGGCAAAGCCGATGAGGCGCGTATAGGCCTCGATCGAACTGCGCGGATCGATGTTCGACATGTAGGCGATATGCGTGAACGTCGGCGCGTTGGCTGTGGCGGCCAACCGGCAGAGCGCGGACATCTCCTTGGCGCCTGCACCGGGGACATAGGCATTCGGAAAGCCGATGCCGAGCCCGCCTTCCTCCAACCCGTGTCGAACGCGAGCGATGATGTCCTCGGTTTCCGCCACCGTGGCCGCGGCCGACGACCAGCGCGGGTCGCGCATCGCCCGGCCCATGCCCTCGATGCTGGCCTCGACCTGCTGCTGCGTCATGGAGCCGATGCGTGCGAACACCCAGCCGGTCGAGGCGCCGTAGTTCAGCGTCCGGCCGACGCGGGCTTGTTCCTCGTACCACCGCGCCACTGGCCAGACGCCAAGCTCGAGCTCAAGCGTGGTCGTCACGCCATCGAAGGCTTGCATGCGATCCGCCGGCAGCGACTGGCCATGAGCGTGGAGATCGATGAACCCCGGGGCGACGACGAGGCCGCTCGCGTCGATCACTCTGACTGCATCGCCGAGGTCACTTCCGACAGCGGCAATCGTTCCCCCATGGACGGCGACATCGGCTATGGCGTCATGACCGCTTTCGGGATCGATGACCCGGCCGCCTCGAATCAACAGGTCATACATCGAGTGCTCTGTCTCAGATCGTGATGGCCATCGCGCAGTCGACCGCGGTGCGCTGTCCGGCGTTTCGCTCATTCGAGCCGCGGTCAATGCACCCTGTCGCAGGGAGTGCTTCCATGGCAAGGTGCATCCGGTCACGCTGCCAAGCCGGAGGGTTCCTTGTCATCACCGCTTCAGATCGGGTTTCTCGTCTTTCCCCAGATTACCCAACTCGACTTCACGGGGCCTCTCCAGGTTTTCAGCCGGGTGCCCGGTGCCAAGGTCCACCTGATCTGGAAGCGCATCGAGGCGGTGCCGAGCGATACAGTTCTGACGATCATGCCGACGATTACCATGGCCGAGTGCCCGCAGCTCGACGTGATCTGCGTTCCCGGCGGCTTCGGGACCGACGACCTGATGGTTGACGACGAGGTGCTGGCGTTCCTCCGCAAACAGGCCGAGGGCGCGAAGTATGTCACGTCGGTGTGCACGGGCTCGACAGTGCTTGCCGCCGCGGGCCTTCTGACGGGTTATCGCGCGAGCACGCACTGGAGCGCCCTCGATGCCCTGAGCCTGCTTGGGGCGATCCCTTCGCGCGACCGTGTCTGCGTCGATCGCAACCGGATCACGGGTGGCGGCGTGACCGCTGGCATCGACATGGCACTGACGATGGCCGCGCGCCTCATCGACCAGCCGACGGCGGAAGGGATCCAGCTCGGCATCGAGTACAATCCGGCGCCACCGTTCAATGCGGGCTCGCCGGAAACGGCGCCACCCGCGGTTCGCGCCGTGCTCGAGGAGAAGATGGCACCCTCGAAGGCGCGTCGTATCGAGATGGCCAAAAGGGCTGCGGCGCGACTGAAATAATGGCTTTGGTCCAGCGACTAGGAAATCGACTCACGAACACGTGAGCCAGTGCGGTCAGGCTGTGTGTGCTAGCGTTTCGTAAGCCTGAAAAAGAGGAGTGGCCATGCCCAAGTTGAACGTCAACGGGAAGACCATCGATGTTGCGGCAGACGGCGCGACGCCCCTGCTCTGGGCGCTCCGCGAGCAGGCCGGGCTGACCGGAACCAAGTACGGCTGCGGCATAGCTCAGTGCGGTGCCTGTACCGTGCACATCGATGGGGTCGCCACCCGATCATGTGCCGTGACGCTCGATAGCATCACGCCCGAGCAGAAGATCGTCACCATCGAGGGCTTATCTCCCGACGCCTCGCATCCCGTGCAGAAGGCTTGGCTCGACCTCGACGTGCCGCAGTGCGGCTATTGTCAGAGCGGCATGATCATGACGGCGGCTGCGCTCTTGAAAGAGAAGCCGAAGCCGACCGACTCCGACATCGATGCGGCCATGACCAACATTTGTCGTTGCGGCACTTATCAGCGGGTCCGGGCTGCCATTCATGCGGCAGCGAACGGCGGACAGAAGAGCCAGGGCTGAGGGAGCGCGACATGACCAAATCAATCGACGTCTCGCGTCGCACATTTGTCGCTGGATCCGTCGCCGCGGCCACCGGGCTGACGGTCGGTTTCCATGTGCCGCAGGCGGGTACGAAGGCCCTTGCGCAGGGTACGGTCGCTCCAGAGATCAACGCCTGGGTGGTGGTGAAGCCCGACGACACGGTCGTTGTTCGCATCGCGCGCTCCGAGATGGGGCAAGGCACGTTGACGGGCCTCGCGCAGTTCGTCGCCGAGGAACTCGAGTGCGACTGGTCGAAGGTGACGACCGAATACCCCACGCCCGGACAGAACCTCGCGCGGAACCGGGTCTGGCGGGACTTCGGCACCGGCGGCTCGCGCGGAATCCGGACCTCGCACGATTACGTTCGCCAAGGCGGTGCTGCCGCACGCGAGATGCTCAAAGCGGCTGCGGCGGCGCAGTGGGGCGTGCCGGTCGCCGAAGTGGTGGCAGCAAACAGCACGCTCACGCATAAGGCATCCGGTCGCTCGACGACCTTCGGCAAGGTCGCCGAAGCCGCTGCCCGGATCGAGCCGCCCAAGGACGTCAAACTGAAGGACCCGAAGGACTGGAAACTGATTGGCAAGTCGATACCGCGTCTCGATACGGCACCGAAAATTGACGGTAGCCAAGTCTACGGCACCGACCTCAAGTTGCCCGGCATGCTCAATGCCACGATCAAGGCCTGCCCGGTGTTCGGCGGCAAGGTCGCCGCTTTCGACGCGAGCAAGGCCAAGGCAATGCCAGGCGTCAAGCACGTCGTCTCCGTCGGCGACAATGCGGTCGCCGTCGTCGCCGACACGTGGTGGCAGGCCAAAGTGGGGCTCGACGCCGTTACGATCACCTGGGACGAGGGAGCGCATAAGGCTGCGTCGAGCGAAGCTTTCGCCGACTCTCTCAAAGAAGGATTGACTTCGGCCAAAGACGTTTTCGTGGGCAACCGCAACGGCGATGCACCTGCTGCGATCGCCACCGCGGCGCGCAAGGTGGAGGCCATTTACGGTTATCCGCATCAGAACCACGCCACGCTCGAGCCGATGAATGCCACAGCGATCTGGACGGCTGAAAAGTGCGAGGTCTGGTGCCCGACTCAGAACGGCGAGGCAGCGTTGGCCGCGGCCGCGAAAGCTTCCGGGCTGCCGCAGCAGAAGTGTGACGTCTACAAGCTTCACCTCGGTGGTGGCTTCGGCCGTCGTGGTGCTTTTCAGGACTATGTCACGCAGGCCGTCCTGATTGCCAAGCAAGTGCCGGGTATCCCGATCAAGCTGATCTGGAGCCGTGAAGAGGATATGGCGCAAGGGTTCTATCACCCGGTCACCATGGCCAAGGCATCCGGAGCTCTCGACGACAAAGGAAACCTCGTTGCACTGCACATCAGGGTGTCAGGCCAGTCGATCCTCGCATCGGTGCGTCCTGAGGGCATGCAGAACGGCCGGGACCCGGTGGTCTTTCAGGGGCTGGCACCCGACGACCCAGCGAAGCCCACGGCCAATGAGCATGGCATCTGCTACACGGTTCCGAACCTGCTCGTCGACCATGCGATGCGCAATCCGCACGTCCCGCCCGGGTTCTGGCGCGGTGTCAACGTCAACCAGAACGCCGTCTATCTCGAGTGCTTCATGGACGAGCTCGCAGCGGCTGCGAAGGTCGACCCGCTCGAGTTCCGACTGAAATTGCTGGGCAACCAGCCGAAAGCGGCCGCAGTGCTGAAGGCGGTTGCCGAGAAGGGCGGCTGGGGCTCCCCACTCGCTGACGGCGTCCAGGGGCGAGGCCTTGCGATGATGCGGTCGTTCGGCAGCTATACCGCCGCGATGGCAGAAGTCTCGGTCAGCCCTAACGGCAAACTCAAGATGCATCGCATCGTGGCGGCAACCGATCCGGGCTACGCCGTCAATCCACGACAGATCGAGATGCAGGTCGAGGGGTCGTTCGTGTATGGCCTCGGGGCGGCGCTGAAGCAGTCGTGCACGGTCAAGAATGGCCGCATCGTCGAGCAGAACTTCGATAGCTATCCGCCGCTCACGCTCGAGGAGTTCCCCAAGGTCGAGACCATCGTGATGGGGTCCGGCGGTTGGTGGGGCGGTGTCGGAGAGCCGACGATCGCGGTCGCCGCTCCAGCGGTGCTCAATGCCATTGCGGCAGCGACGGGTGTGCGTATTCGCAATCTGCCAGTGAAGGAGCAGAGGCTTCGGGCGTGAATTGTGTGCCACGCCTGCTCGCGATAGCGGTGGCGGCCGTTGCCGCCGCCGTTCCATCGACGGTGCAGTCCCAGGCGGAAACTGCCATCCTTGCCGTCGACGGAGATCAGATTGCAGCGCCGCTCGAAAATCGCATCGGAGATGCGGCGCGCGGCAAGGCCATCGTGCTCGATCGCCGTGCGGGAAACTGTCTCATCTGTCATCGCGTTCCTGTGCCGCAGGAGCCGTTCCAAGGAGAGATCGGTCCCGACCTCAACGGCATCGGCAGCCGGCTATCCTCTGCGCAGATCCGACTTCGCGTCGTCGACTCGCAGCGGGTCAATCCAATGACGTTGATGCCGCCGTACCACCGCACCATCGGACTCCGGCGTGTGGCCTCGGCCTTCGTCGGAAAGCCCGCCCTGACAGCGCAAGAGGTCGAAGATGTCGTCGCGTGGCTTGCATCGCTCAAATAGGGCCGCGAGCTTGGAAGGAGGTCGCTTGTGAGCATCGGCCATTTGCCTGCGCTTGATCGGCGCCAGCTGCTTGTCGCTGCAGGCGCCGGCCTTCTGGCGCCGAGTGCCGCCTTATCCACCGCCATCGCGCAGCAGATCGAGCCTGCCGCTGTGACGTCCCAATACATGACTGCTCGCGCCGCCATCTTGGCTGGCCGCGAAGCAAGGCCGAGCCGGGTTCAACTCGACGTTCCACGGCTGGCGGAAAGCGGCAACTCGGTCTCGCTCAAAGTCACGGTCGCCAGTCCGATGTCGCCCACAGACCATGTCCGGTTCGTGCATATTCTGTCGGAGCAGAACCTTGTCGCGGTCATCGCCAAGTTCAGTCTCGGTCCGCGCTCCGGCCGCGCCGAGGTCGCGACCAACGTGCGCCTCGCCACAACGCAGAATGTTCACGCCCTTGCCGAGATGAGCGATGGAAGTGTTTGGGAGGCCACGAGCGAGGTCGTCGTCCTCATCGCGGCGTGTCTCGACGGAGCTTGACGGAGAGGTCGCATGCGTCTGCGCCGCATCATCATGCCGACGACTGCCAAAGCCGGAGACGTCGTGGAGATCCGCGCCGTGATCGCGCATCCCATGATCACGGGCCACGCGGCAGGTGCCGCGAACGTCGTGCCACGGCGCATCGTGCATACGTTCACGGCCGTCTACGACGGCGTCGAGGTTTTCCGTGCGGAGCTGGGACCGGGCATCGCCGCCAATCCGCTGCTCGCCTTCACGACGGTGGCGATGCGGACCGGCGAGATCGTCTTCACGTGGATCGAGGATACCGGTGAAACGGCCGTCGAACGCCGCCTGTTGCAGGTGACCGAATGAGGTCCGTTGCCCGACTCGGGTCTCTGCTCTTTCAGGTCGGGCTCATCGTCGTCATGGCCACGATGCGCGCAGAGGCGCAGCAGCCGACCGTCCGCTCGGCGACCGAGTTCCTGTCGCCTGCCCTGCAGCTGGAGCAGTCCGATGCCGCTCTCAACCGCGGCATGCTGTGGGTCGACTACGGAGCGAAATTGTGGGACGATCCCACTGGCGACGCGAAGTTGGCCTGCTCGGGCTGTCACGGTGCAGCGGAGCAGATGCGCGGCGTAGCGGCCCGCTATCCGGCCATAGACACGACATCCGGGACCCTTTTCAATCTCGAAGGGCGCATCAATACCTGCCGCGAGCGCCACCAGCGGGCAAATCGCTTCGCCTACGAGTCCGAGCCGCTGCTCGCCTTGACCCTACTCGTCGCCATTCATTCTCGAGGGTTGCCTTTGCGCGTCGAGATCGACGGCCCGGCCAGACCTTATTTCGAGGCTGGACGTGGCCTCTACACCGAGCGCCAGGGTCAACTCGATCTGGCCTGCAGGCAGTGTCACGAGGATCACGTCGGCCGCAAGCTGCGCGGTGACACGATATCGAGCGGCATCGGTACGGGTTATCCGGCCTACCGGCTCGAATGGCAGGGTCTCGGCAGCCTGCATCGGCGGCTCCAAGCCTGCCAAGCCGGCGTCCGTGCTGTCGAGTTCGCGCCGGGATCGACCGAGCATCTGGCGCTGGAACTCTATCTTGCCTGGCGGGCAACCGGCATGGCCGTCGAGGCTCCCGGTATCCGACGTTGAGACGGCGCACGACCCGGGCGCACTTCGCGTACTAGTCGTCCGATGCCCTCTATCCGGCCCACTCGCCTGCCGCCTATGATAAGGCAGACCGATGGAGCAAGGATGCCGGGAGGGCGCAGATGGAACTCAAGCTGATCGACGTCAAGGTGGCGGACGGTATCGCCGTCGTCACGATGAACAATCCGCCGGTCAACGCGCAGAACGCCGAGTTCAACATCGAGATGGCCTATGCCTTCGACATGATCTCGGACCGTCGGGATGTCCGCGTGGCGGTGCTGACCGGGGCCGGTAAAGTGTTCTCGGCGGGCGCTGACCTCAAGGCTCGACCGGACCGGTCGAAGGCCGGCGAGCGCTGGCAGCACAATCGGCGGGCGCGGGAAAGCTACCATTCCATTCGCGAGTGCCAGAAGCCCGTGATCGCAGCAATCAATGGGGCGGCGCTTGGAGCTGGGCTGGCGCTGGTCGCCTCTGCGGACATTCTCATCGCGGCCGAGGAGGCCGTGCTTGGCTTGCCGGAGATCGACGTCGGATTGCTCGGCGGTGGCAAGCACACACAGCGATTGTTCCCGCATTCGACGCTCCGGCGCATGATGCTGACGGGCTACCGGGTGCCGGGCCCCGAGCTTTATCGCCTCGGCGTCGTTGAAGCCTGCGTGCCGAAAGCGGAACTCATGCCGCTTGCCATGAAGATCGCCGCCGAGGTCGCCTCCAAGAGTCCGGCAGCAATTCGGCTCGCAAAAAGGACGCTGAACACGATCGAGGACATGAGCCTCAGAGACGGCTACCGCTACGAGCAGTACATGACGACGGAGCTCGGTGAGCATCCCAATTCAGTCGAGGCGCGGACGGCATTCCTGGAGAAGAGAAAGCCGCGCTACCAGGACTGATCGCACAGTCGTTGAGACAGCCGGGCGGGCAGTGCCGGAGATTTCTGCAGATGGCGAGCGGCAATCCTGGTGGCAAGCGACGGTGGGACCGCAGACTTGGCACTTGCCTGCTTGCTGCGCTGCTCACTGTGTCCGGATGGTTCTCGAGCGTCGAGGCGGCCATCCGCTTCAAGCGCACGGGCGAGGCGACGCTCGGGGGGGCGGATGCCCTCGCGGGCGTTCAAGGAGCGTGCGAAATCGATCGGCGGCATGTGTGGGTCGAAGTGGAGGGTCGCGGCGATTGCGTGGCGTTCTATCCCACCGATGATTTCGAGAAAGCAAATCACGCCGTTTTCTATTTTGAGGGGGATATTCCGCCAACCTATCGCAAGAATGCACCGAAGCTGCGAAGCCATCTGGCGTCGCTCAGACGCACGCTCGAGATGCTCGCCAAGGCCTACAAGGTTCCATACGTATTAGTCGCCCGACCCGGTACTTTCGGCTCGACCGGCAGCCACGCGGACCGACGCAAGGTCCGCGAATATCTGGTCATGCGAGAAGCTGTCGAAGCGATACGGCGGGAATTCCGGCTCGATCGTATCTCGCTCGCCGGTCAGTCGGGCGGTGCTACCATCGCCGGAGCGTTATTGACACTTGGTCTCGCCCGCGTGACCTGCGCCACGCCGGGCTCGGGTGGCTACGATCTCGCCGCCATGCTCGACTGGCATGCTACGCGGCAGGGATATGTTCCGGTACATCGGGAGCACCCAGCCGCTCTCTCGCAAAGTTTCAATGTGATGGACAGCATCGGCGGGGTCGAGCGCGACACGCGGCGGCGAATCTTCGTGATTGGTGACATGGCGGACAGCGTGACCCCATTCGCTCAGCAGAAGCGCTTTGCAGAGCAGTTGCAGGCGGCGGGTCATCACGCCGAAGTGCTCGAGGCCAAGGGTAGCGGCACCGAGAGTCACGGGCTGGCTTTTACGTCGTTGAAGATCGCAGGCTTATGCGCCACCGGCGCGACTGACGATGAGATCAGGCGCGCGATCAAACGGTAGATTGCAACAGCCCGAGCTTGGTGAGCCCGGGCTGTTGATATCGCTATCGTGATCGCCATCGGCGTGAAGGATTACTCACCTGTATGGTCGAACGGCGAGCTGCCGGTCTCGGACGGGGCCCGGGGAGCGGAGTCGCGAAGGTCGCCGAACGTCGATCGCGGGGCGGTGTCACGGAGATCGTCGAATGCCGAGCGCGGTGCGCTATTGCTGGTGCCTTCAAACACCGAGCGGGGGGCAGTGCGATCGAGGTCTGTGAAATAGCCGTCGATCGCGCGAGCCTGTGCGGCACCGGCGAGGAGGCCGAGGGCGAGAATGGTGGCTGAAATCGTCTTCATGGCTTTGCTCCTTGATCATTCAACCGCGGATCGCGTTGATCGCGTCTCGCGGCCGGCATCGTTGTGCCGTGGCCGTTATGTGCGATGCCCCAGTCGAGATTGAAGGCTATCTCGCGCAGCCGTGAAGACTGTTGAACACGAAGACGAAATTCGCGATGCGGTATGCTCTGAGCGCATGGCGTGCCGATGGGCTAATCCGTTGTTGCGGCCGCATGTACCAAGTATCGGAGTGGGCCAGCTGTTCGGGCCTCGAATGGCCAACACGTGGCCAGCACGAGATGTCGGCCGGGCGCGGCGGGGTCGACACCTGAGGCATCCCAGGCCACGATCGAACTGTGGGTCACTCGGAAGCGGCGCGTGCTCCGGTCGGCGCGCATGATCTCTATCAGGTCGCCTGGTTTCACTTGGCGAAGGAATGCGAAGTGTGTGTCGCGGTGGGCCGCGTAGACGCTCGTTCCCGGTTCCCCGGGCTCGGGTGTCGATGGAAGATGGCCTGGACCGAAGGCGAGCGCCTGTCCGCTCGCCCCTGATAGGGCGATCACCGAAGTGCCCAGTCGCGGGATGCTGATGCGAGCGACGGGCCAAGTATCCGACCAACTCCAAGGTTTAGTCGGTTCGCCGCTGATCAGGCTTGCCGCGAATGCCCGATCGAGCAGAACCTGGGCCAAAAGAGCCTTGGCGTGGATGTAGACGCCTTGGCCCAGGAGGGTCAATCCGCCCGCGGCGAGCAAGGCAGCAAGGATCGCTCGTGGCGGAAGGCGGGACATGAGACGTGCAGTCATATCGCAGCTCGCATGATCGAGGACGCGAGGCCATGGGCCTCGCATCTACGCCGTTTCAACGGCTGTGACGTGCACCCGGGCGGCGACCGGTGGCGGCGAGTGCCATGGCTCCCAGAAATAAAGCCAGGCCGGCGAGCAGCCGCAGTTCCGCATCGGTTGCGGTGGCCGGCAGCGGCACCGGCTGGCTCACGCCCTGGGTAACGACGAGCGGCTGCGGCCGCCCCGGAGTCGCGGCAGCAAGGCGGGTTGCCGTGGGGGTTAGCAGCCCTTCCACGCGAGCATCCTGCTGAGGGCCGGATGCGCGATCGGCACGGATTTCGCGTGGCGGGTTGCGGGCACCGAATACTTTGTCGAAGTCCCAGCCTGCTGGCAGGTTCAGCGGGATGTCGGAGCGCGCGAGCGGCTGGCCCGGGGCCCGGCTGACCTCGTGATCGACCGCAACGAGGCTCGTGAGGCGGCTCACCAGGTTGTGCTCGAGGGCCAGTGACAGGATCATCTTGTCCGCCTCGGGCGGGGTGACGGTGCGAAGGGTCTTGGCGACCTCGGCATCGGCGATCTTCCGGCGCGCCCAGACTTTGGAGAGACCCTGGCCTTCGGCTGCGTTGGCAAGCGGCAATGTGACGACCCACGGCTGGTCGCCAATCGTTCCCTTGATTTCGAGCGTGCCGCCGGGCCGCGCCAACTTGGCCGCCAGCACGAGCGGCTCGCCCTTGTGCAGGTCTGGCAGCAGGCCAGGAGTGGCGTCGGCCGCGTTATCGCCGAAGGTGGCGGCAAGGCCGGTGACGACTGGCGCCTCGAGCTTTTCGAACAGCGCGCGCATGCGCTCCTCGACCTCGGAAACAGCGCCAATGTGGGTGAACGTGCCACGGCCGAGTTCAGCGGCGCGGCTCATGAGGTAGCTGTTCGGGGCGGAGCCGATGCCGACCGTGAAGACGCGCGAGCGTCCGCGTTTCGCGGCGATGGTGTCGAGCAGTTGTTGCTCGTGCCCGATGGCGCCGTCGGTCAGGAACACGACCTGGCGGAGATGGCCGAAGTCGGTCGACATACCGTCGACGAGCGCGGCTTCGAGAGCGGGAAGCATTTCAGTGCCGCCGTTCGCTTGCAGCGCACCGACGAACGACATGGCGCGAGACATGCTGATGCGGTCAACGGGAACGGGCGCCGCAAACAGTGTCTCCATAGTGTGGTTGAAGCGGATCACGTTGAACGTGTCGCCGGGCTTCAAGCGCTGCAGCGCGTAGGCGAGCCCGGCCTTGGCCTGGGCCATTGAAGTTCCGCCCATGGAGCCGGAATTGTCGATCACGAGGATCACCTCGCGGGCGCGCCGCTCGGCGGCTTCGGTGGAAAGCGTTGGAGGCGTGACGAAGGCCAGCACGTACTCGGAGCCGGCGACCGTCTCGCGAAACAAGCCGACCGCGGGGGCCTTGGCTGCCGCAGGCTTCCATGTCAGCTCGAAGTCGCGGTCGGCCGGCACCGCGCCGGAGTCCAGCGTGACGACACGGGAGGTCTCATCGGTCGTCTCGGCTTTCACCGCGTGGTAACGGCTAGTCACATCACCCAGCGGAAAGCCCGCGGCCAGGCGGACCCTTATGGTGACCGGATTGGTGGGGGCTTGCTCGCGGGGATCGAGGTACTCAGGCTCTATGCGGGCGCGATCCGGCACAGGATCGTCAACAGCGCGTCCCCAGCCGCCGGCGCCGAGGTCGACCGTCTGGACGAGCGGTCGCGGATTGTAGCGGGGGGCGACGACGAGAGGCAGGCGTAGGGAATACTCGGCATCGGAGCGGCGGATCGGCTCCTGGTACTCGATCTGGACGACCACGGTCTCGCCGGGACCGACGTTGGCGACCGAGTTGGTGAAGAGGTTGGGTCGTTCCTGTTCGACGAGGGCCGCCTTCTTACCCTCCGCCTTGGCATGCTCGAAGGCGGCCTTGGCTTCGGCACGCTCCTTGATCGAGCCCACAATCACACGTTCGCCGATGATCATCTTCAAGCTATCGACGGCGGCGCCTTCGGGTAGCGGGTAGACGTAGACGGCCTCGATGTGGGTCGCGGCTGGATTGTGAAACATCTGGGTTACCCGGGCGCGGGCAGTGGGGCCACTGACGGTGACGTCGTAGTCAGTGCCGAGGCGTGTAGCCTCGACGAGTTCGCCATCCTCGCGCCGGACGAGCAACGCCCCGGATCGCATGTCGTTCGGCCGGGTTGACTTCAGTGCCGCAAGGGGAGGCGCCACATTGGGCAGGACCGGAGAGCTGGTCGCGGATGGGGACGGTTGAAGGGGTGGGGCTTCGGCGCGTGCCACGTCGATGCCGGCAAGCAGGAGCCCGGTGGCGGCACCGAGTAAGAGCAGTGTACGGACCGCTCGAATCGCGGTTCTGTTTTCCGCCTCCTCGCACCGCTCGCTTGATCGCTCCGAAAAGCCTCCTGCACCGATTCTCTTAAACGTCATGTTCTGCTCCACATCGATCGCGATTGCGCCTGCCCCGCCTGCGGTTCATGTTTTGCGCAGGTTGCTCAATGGGATCGACGGGAAGGTTCAGGCAAATCGGGCATGTTCCCGCCGCGCTCGTCCGGGCTTTGCCCTAACCGTGCCGTTATGTGAGGATTTGTACGGGGCGGATCCATCCATGCAGGGGCCAGACGCGCCATGCCGCCGGTGAATGAGAGAAAGCTGTCCGACGAGGCATGCCGGGCCGCGGCGGTACTGATCGTGGAGGAGATCGCCAGGCGGCATATCTCACGGCGCCATTTGGCAGATCTGGCGCGCATCAGTCTCTCGACGCTGGAGAAGGCGCTCTCGGGACGCCGGCCTCTCACCATCTCGACGCTGGTGCGGTTGGAGGAGGCGCTCGGGATCCCCCTCCGGGGCGCGAACAGGCCGGGCGTCACCATCGCTGCCATGATCGGGGGGCCGCTCGCAAACGGGGTTGCGCCGGACGATCTTGGCAGTTATGCGCGCCCTGCGGTGCAATGGATCGAGGGGGTCTACCTGACGATCCGCCCGTCGTTCGGAAACCCGGCTGCGGTCTACGCCTATTGCACCGAGATCTGTTGGGACGAGGAACTGTCCATTCTGACGTTTCGTGAACGGGAGCGGACGGACGAGGCATTCACACAATTCGGCCAAGTGGCGGTGCCGAACCAGTCGGGCCATGTCTATCTGGTGACCAATCGGCATGGGCAGCACCGGCTGATCACGGTCTCCCGGCCGACGATCGCTGGCGATATGCACGGTATTCTGGCGACGCTGAAGGTGGGGCGGGGATCACAGCTTACGCCGGTTGCAGCGCCGATCGTGCTGGTGCCGATCCGTAGTGGGGCCATGACTCCGGCGTTCGGCCAGATTGCACCCGGGCATGCGGCGTTTGCCGGCTACAAGGCCCTGTTGGCGCGCACAACGGCCGAAGATTTTGCGGTGCTTATGGGCAGCGACTGACGAGTCGGCTTTAGTGCGGGGCGGCGAAGAGATAGGAGGTGCGCGTGGAAGAGCAGGTCACGTTTCCGGTCGGTGACATCGTCCTCGAGGGGCTGCTCGGTCTGCCGCCGAAGGCTGCACGGACCGGCGTCGTCATCTGCCACCCGCATCCGCTCTATGGCGGTAACATGAGCAACAACGTCGTGGCGGCGCTGGTGCAGCGGTTCCAGCGTGAGAAACATGCAACCTTGCGGTTCAATTTTCGAGGTGTCGGCGAGAGCGGCGGCGAGCATGGTGAAGGCATCGCCGAGGTGGAGGACGTGAAGGCAGCCGTCGGCCTCCTGCTTTCACGACAGAAGTGCGACGTGGTCGCCGTGGCCGGCTACTCGTTCGGCTCGATGGTCGGATTGCGAGCCGGGGCCGACGACCCGCGGGTCCATAAGCTGATCGGTGTGGCACTGCCGATCGCAACTCGCGATGTGTCGTTTCTCGAGAGGGTGACGAAGCCGAAACTTCTCGTGAGTGGGGATCGCGACGACTACTCGCCGGTGCCGCAACTGAACGAGCTTTTCGCGCGCTTGCCCGAGCCTAAGCAACTCGACATCATCCGGCATGCCGATCACTTCTTCCACGGCCTCGAGACGGATGTCGCAGGTGCGGTCGCGCGGTTCCTCGATCGGTGATCGTCCAAGTCGGTAGCGACACTTGGCTTTTTTTCGTGGAAATTCCGCGAGTGCGTCCTCTCGTCGACTCCCTTGGTCGCAGATTTGCCACTCTTGCTAGTCCTGAGATTTAGATCAGTATCGAATGCACCAGTGCGACGCGCCTGCGCGCGCTGTCGAGGGGAGATGAACGTGCCACACCGCTTCGGCGCCCAAAGGCGCACGAGATCGAAAGTCGCTCTCGGCTCTGCACTGCTCGGCGCCTGTCTGATCGTGGCGCCTCTCACGGTGCAGGCTCAGCTTTCCCCGGAGGAAGAGGCGCGGCAGAGACAGCAGCGCGGCGGGCGACAGGAGCCGCAGCGACAGGTCGAGCCTCCGAGAGGGCAGCCCCCACCCGGAGGCGCGCCTGCGCCGATCCACCGTGGCGCCCCGCCACCGCCGCCATCGAGTCAGGGGCGATCGGGGCCTCCGCCTGGATTCGACAGGCCTGAGCGCGATTTTGCACGGCCTCGCCAGATCGACCCGCCGCGCGGACCCGATCCGAGCTTCAGAACGCCGCCACCTGCCTCCAGGGAACGACCTTCTTTCGGATCTCCGCCCGGTCAAGTTCCACCACAGGCTGCGCCGGGCTTCAGGCAGTTTCCACCGCCACCCGGGCAACCGCCTCGGGTCGTCAATCCGCAGGGGCCACGTCCGCCGCTGGACGAGCCGCGCGCCAGAGGTCGGCAAGACTTCCCGCCCGCGGTGAGGCAGGGTGGCCCCCCAGGTGATCCGCGCGGCGGAAACGAACGCCGCTTCAATGCGCCGCCAGAGGCGGACGGTGGTTCTCGGTCACGCGTAGCGCCGGGGCCGTCCGAGCGATCCAGGCGCGACAACCAAGCCTCGCCCTCGTTCGATGGCCGGCCCGTGCCGCGAGACCCAAGGGACTCGAGGGATCGGAGAGAGTTCCCACCCGCAGGTGCACCGCCCCGCGGTGGGCCGATTGCAGGCGATACCGTCCCACGTCCCTTGTCGGGGCCGAGGCGCATCGATCAGATTCGGCAGGGCCGAGTCGAATCGGTGGGCAGGTCGGGTGCGCGCATCATTCAGGAGCCGGGCAACCGCACGATCGTCCGGCAAAACGACCGGAGTATCATCACACGCGACGAAAACAGCGTGATACGCACCTTTGCTCCCGGCGCAAGAAGGAACCAGCGCCGCGACGGGGTCATGGAGACTGTCTACACTCGTCCCGGTGGCGTTCGGGTCTATTCCGAGACGGACAGGCAGGGCAGGCTTCTCAGGCGCTATCGGCGCGACGCATCCGGTCGTGACGTTGTCTTTGTCGACAACCGGCGCTTCTACCGGCGCCTCGCCGTAGGTGCGGGCGTGGGCGTGCTCGCGGCCGCGGCCATCGTCGCGCTGGCGCCACCGGTTCATGCCTTGCCCCGCGAGAAGTATATCGTCGAGTACGTGGATGCGAGCGACGAGGATGTCTACGAGACGATCACGGCACCGCCGGTCGAGTACTTGGATCGCACGTATTCGCTCGATGAAATCCGCTACAGCGAGTCGATTCGTGCCCGCATGAGGCGGATCGATCTCGACAACATCACCTTCGAAACGGGATCGTTCGACGTCTCACCGGACCAGTACGGCAAGCTCGAGCGTATTGCGCGTGCCATCGGCCGGGCGATCGAGGCCGATCCAGCCGAAGTCTTCCTGATCGAGGGGCATACCGATGCGGTTGGCCCAGAAGAGGACAATCTCAGCCTGTCGGATCGGCGTGCGGAGTCCGTCGCCCGAATTCTCGTCGAGCAGTTCGAGATCCCGATCGAGAATCTCGTCACGCAGGGCTATGGCGAGCAGCATCTCAAAATCGAGTCTGAAGGTCCGGAGCGCGTCAATCGACGCGTCTCATTGCGTCGCATTACGCCCCTTCTAAGCCGTGACAACGCGGATTGATCACGAGCCGAGGCTGCCCAGGACGGCATCTTTCAATGCCTGGGTGGCCTCGGTCCAGGCGGCGCGAACCCGCGAGTAGAACGCGGGTGAGGGTATGCGTGGTCGTGCTTGGGTGCTCCAAGCCGGCCAGCATTGCGACACCGAGAGGCGCTTGCGGCAAGCGCTTCAATGACAGAATGTGATGGTTTGCGAGACTCGCGTTACGCGTCGCGCGTCATATCAAACGCAACAATGCCGTCGTAGTAGTCTTGATTGGCTGGACGATTTCCGACGAAGCGGAATGCAGATCCGATTTCCAATTTAATTCGGAAGTTGGGAGCATGTGAGAGACAATAGGCGACCGTGTCATGCTCCTGAACGTGACGAATAATTTTCTGAAAACGAATGATATTCGGCTTTCCGGCGTGTGTCCGCGTGTCGAGTTCAAAGTCTGATATGCCATCTGGCCATTTCGACTCTTGAAAACGAGGCCAATGAAACGAAAGCAGATCCTGTTTATCGCTGCATAGGATATGAACTGTGAAATTGACTCGATAGTCTGTGGGTTTATCTGTTGCTGCAGGTATGCCGACAACTGGGCGCGCCGAGCGATGATATCGTTCGCTCCGATCGTAGGGGGGCGAACTCAGATCTTCCAATCTCAATAGTACGCCGCCCGAACGGTATCGAGGTAGCCCATACTGGTCCGGTTGGTTCAAATAGAACGCACAAACGGTTGATTCATCAGGGTCGTCTGTGATTGCGGATGCGGCCGTGTTGTAGCCTTGCCATGACATTCCTATCCTCTCGGATAGCGGGCTCAATTGCCTCAGAGTCGCGTATGCGGCCAACGCCGGATCAGTGGTGTCGAGATAGTTGTAGGCCTCGAAACTCCAGACACCTTCAGGGAGGTATCTATGCCGCCCCCAGCCTTCCACATGCAGCCGCTGGCCGAGGATGCGTTCAAGAACTCTTAGTGGTCGAGCGGTTACTTTGCGCTTGTGGAATGCGCCAATATAGATGTTCAAATCCCACCAAGCCAAAATGCGGTGCTCGCCCGTCCGTTGAAGGTCTTTGTCTTCCGGCGGTATCTTCATAAATCTATGGTTTTCAATCACAAGATCCAAGTGCTCTTTCTCTGCCCTCACCCCAGGCTGCCCAGGACGGCATCTTTCAATGCCTGGGTGGCCTCGGTCCAGGCGGCGCGACGGCTCATGACGAGGTTGGCCTCGGATCTCAGAATAACGCCGTCGTCGAGGACACGCAGGCTGTTGGCTTTTAATGTGGAACCCGTCGATGTGATGTCGACGATCAACTCGGCGAGGCCGGCCGCGGGCGCACCTTCGGTGGCGCCAAGGCTTTCGACGATGCGATACATCGAGACGGTGTCGACCGAGCGCGGCTCGTCGCCGTAGCGGTGTCCCGAGAAGAACATGCGAGTGAGTGTGCGATATTTCGTGGCGACGCGCATACGCGTGCCGTGGCGGCGGCGGTAAAGAAGCGCTGCCTCCTCGAGATCGGACATCGTCGAGACATCGATCCAGAAATCCGGTACGGCGACGACCACATCGGCATGGCCGAAGCCGAGACGTCGCAGGAACTCGACCTCCGTCTCCGCCTCGGGAATGAGATCGCGCACGAGGTCTTCCCCGGTCACGCCGAGGTGGATCTCGCCTTTGCGTAGGAGATCTGCGATCTCGGATGCCGACACGAAAGCGACCTCGACGCCGGGCAGGCCCTGCAATTCACCCCGATATCCCCGTTCATTCCCAGTGCGCGCGAGCTTGAGGCCGCCGCGAGCGAACAGCTGCGCGGTTTCCTCCATGAGACGCCCTTTGGAGGGAACGGCCAGAATGAGCTTGTCGGTGGCGACGTCGTTCACGGGCGACCTCCTCGGACTGCGAGCAGAAGCCGGTCGGTATGAATGGCGGACCCCACGGCTGCGAGCGGTCTCGGTGCGCCGATCGCCTCGACGAGACGGTCGTAACGGCCGCCGCCGGCCAATGGCTCCTGCTCGCCGAGGAGCGGCGAGAGGATCTCAAATACGAAGCCGGTGTAGTATTCGAACTGGCGACCGAAACCACCGGAGAAAGGCGCATCCGCCATATCGATCCCTTCCTGCGCGCAAAGCCGTAGACATTCCTCGAAGCGCGTGAGGGCGGGCTCAATGTCGATTGTCGTACCCTTGAGCAGAGCGCGGATGGCCTCGGGTGCGGCGCGGGCTGGGGTCGCGAGCTTGATGTAGGCGTCGAGCAACAGTGCGGCGCGCGGATCGAGAGGCGGAGACTTCAGGTCGGCGGCGAGCCCTTCGAGCTGCCAGGCGATCTCGTCCAGGCTGCGGGTTCCGGCAATGACGAGGCCCTGCCGCTCTAGATGCTGCTCGAGAGCGACGACGGCATCGCCGTGACGAATGCTGCCGCGGCGAGCCGCCTCGATTGCTTGGAACAGCGGCTCGGCGAGCGCGCGACCGAATTCCTCGGGCTTCATGAGCTTCTGTAGCTGGCGGCGAAAGGCGGCATGCTGCCAGAAGTGGTGGCGCAACTGCGTGCGCCAGCGATCGGGCATGTCGATCGCGTCGAGAAGCGCGTTGAAGATCCCGAGGTCGCCGACGCGGAACGTGAAGGCGCGAAGGCCGGCCGCACGAATTGATTCAGCAGAGAGCGCGAGGATTTCGGCTTCGGCCTGGGCGGGATTCTCTGGTGCGAACGATTCGATGCCGGCCTGCGTGAACTCCCTCGGTCGGGCCAGGGTGCCGCCACCACGTTGATAGCGAAAGACGACGCCGTTGTAAGAGAATCGCGCGGAATGCCCGCTATCTCCGAAGCGGTCGAGGTAGAGGCGGGTCGCTGGAATGGTCAGATCAGGACGAAGACAGAGTTCCGCGCCGTCGGGGTCGGTGAAGACATAGGTGCGCGCGCGCAAATCCTCGCCGATCAGATCGAGAAACAAATCGGCCGGCTGGATGACAGGTGGCGCAATCGGCTCGAAACCGGCACGGGCAAAAATCGCCGTGATGATCGTCGACTGGCGTCCGTGCGCCTCGATCCAGCGGGAGGACATCGGTGTTCCGTGGGCGTCTGCGAGGAGATCCATGCTCAGCCTCCGTGACGCGCCACGATCTCGCGCACGCCTTCCACAAGGCGGTTGCGGGGGACCGACAACTGAGCGGGCCGCGCGGCCTTCCATTCGGCGTTGCCCTTGATCGCGGCTGCTGCCTTGGCGCCCTCGATCAGGTCCTTGAGCTGGACCTCACCCTTGGCGCGTTCGTCGGAGCCCTCGATCACGACGCAGGGTGCGTTGCGACGGTCGGCATATTTCATCTGTGCTTTCATGCCGGAGGTGCCGAGGTACATCTCGGCACGGATGCCCGCACCACGGAGTTCCTGGGCGATGGCCTGGTAACCGGCGATTTCGGCCTTGTCCATGACGAGGACCAGCACCGGCCCGAGCGGGGCCGACGCAGTGTCCGCCTCGCGGATTTTCAATGCGGCCTGCAAGCGGGAGATGCCGAGCGAGAAGCCAGTCGCGGGCACGCGTTCGCCAGTGAAGCGGGCGACGAGGTCGTCGTAGCGGCCTCCGCCGCCGACCGAACCGAAGCGGACGGTCTGGCCGTCCTCGTTCTTCACCTCGAACGTCAGCTCTGCCTCGAAAACGGGGCCAGTGTAATAATCGAGACCACGCACGACGGAGGGATCGAAGGCGATCAGATCGCCGCCAGCTCCAGTGGCCCTGACGAGTGCCTCGATGGCCGCGATCTCACCGAGACCGTCGCGGGCGCGGGGGCTCGACTCGACCAGTGGCGCAACACGCGCAATCAGGCTTGCGCCGGGCGTGCCGCTCGAGGCTGCATCGAGGAAGCGGACGATGGTGTCGATCGGGGCCGGTTCAAGTCCGGCGCCTGGGGTGAAATCACCGCTTTCGTCGCGGCGGCCCTTGCCGAGTAACAGTGCGACGCCTTCGGTGCCGAACTTGTCGAATTTGTCCATCGCCCGCAGCACGGTGAGACGGCGGGCCGCATCCGCGTCGGACTCCGGGTGGATACCAGCGGTTTCCAGCAGGCCGTCGAGCACTTTTCGATTGTTGAGCCGGATGCGGAAGTCGTCGATACCGAGCCTCCTGATAACGTCGGCCATCAACAGGCAGGCCTCGGCGTCGGCGGCCACATTGTCGGTGCCGACGGTATCGGCGTCGCATTGGATGAACTGGCGAAAACGACCGGGGCCGGGCTTCTCGTTGCGCCAGACCGGGCCGATAGCGTAGCGGCGATAGGGCAGAGCAACTCGCTGGCGATTCTCGGCGACGTAGCGGGCGAGCGGAGCCGTCAGGTCATAGCGAAGGCTCAGCCACTGATCGTCCTCGTCCTGCAACGAGAAGACGCCGGCGTTCGGCCGATCCTGGTCCGGCAGGAACTTGCCGAGCGCGTCGGTGTACTCGAACGCCGGAGTGTCGAGCGGCTCGTAGCCGTAGAGCTCGTAGACCTCCCGGATGGTCGCAAGCATGCGGTTCAGCGATCGCAAGTCGTCGCCGGCCATATCGGCGAAGCCCTTGGGCAGACGCGCCTCGGGCCGATTGGCGTCCTTGCGATCCGGCTCCTTGCGAGCTGACATTGGTAACGTCCTCTTGCGGTGCGAGGCGGCAACGCGGTCGGCACCGGGCGAGCGCGCTGTTTCCGCGCCTTATAGACCAGCGCGAGCCGTCTGAGAAACAGTCCAAAGCCTGTAGCTATTGGGGCGACGTCGGATGGATAGCCCCGGGAGCCCGATCGGTTGCCCCCGCTACCCAATCCTCGAGCCAGTGCGGATCTTCAGGCAGCCATGTTGCGACAGGCGCACTGTCACGCGACAGGGTTCTCCCGATGCCCGCCACGGCTGCGTAGAGCGGAGGATCGTTCGTGATGGAAACATCTCTGACGATTGCCTGGCAGCCTTTCACGAGCGTTCCGGCGATTGGGGGAGCATCGTCATCTAGCCTGCCGAGGAGTGCACCCAGCCCTTCGCCCGTCAGCTTGGCGAGGGCTTCGAGACGGACCCAAGCCTGGAGGAATCGTGCCTCGCCGGGGCCGTCGGGGAGTGGATCCTGGAGAGCGAGGGAGCTTGCAGCGTCAAGGAGCTGCAGCCGTCTGTGATCCGGGATGCGGATGGAGCGGGGGCCTTCGAGGTCGACCCCGATCGGCCCGTCGTTGGATATGGCGATGATAGCGGCGGTGTCGCAATGGGCAAGACTGAAGTCGATGGGCGCACCGGTTCGTTGATCGAAGTTCGGCTTGCCCCCGCGGGCCAGGATGAACGGCCGCCTCGCAGCGGCTAGTCCCACATAGCCCGAAAGGATGATGCGAAGCGCGGCCCGGGCTGTCGCTCGCGGTTGTGCAACGGACGGTGCAAGCGAACCGCTGGCGGGCGGATCCTGCTGCAGACAGTGCCGATGGGCGAATTCCACGAGGACTTCGGCCCCGGCTACGAGATCGACGATCCAGAGAGCCACCGGTGCCGCGCGGTCTAGCGCGGCGCATGGCAGTACGGTCCGGATGGGGGTCGTCATCAGGCGGTTCGACGGCTGCGCCGTTCAGCCTTGGCCCCACTGGTCACCGGACTTTCTGTGCCTCCAGCAAGCATATCGCGGCACCTCAACAACTCGGCAATCACGGCGTCGATCACCTCGCCGCGGTTGATGGCGGCTGTGCGAGCCCCTTGGGTGCCGCGAGGTCGGCCACGTCGAGGGGGGGCGTCCGTCGCTGCCGCGGAAGGCGCGTCTGGCTGCTCACCACGGACTGTGGACAAACGTTGCTCGGCCTGCCTGGCAGTCGCATTGCGCTTTTCCTCCTCGCTCAGCGCGCGCTCCTTGACGGCGTCGACGCCTTGCTCCCTGAGGATTTTCTGCACGCCCTTTATCGTATAGCCGTCCCGATGCAGCAGTTGGCGAATGCCGCGTAGAAGCTCCATATCTTCCGGACGATAATAGCGGCGACCGCCGCCACGCTTCATCGGGCGGATCTGGGCGAACTTCACCTCCCAGAAGCGAAGTACATGCTTCTGAATGCCGAGATCGTCGGCCACTTCGCTGATCGTGCGAAAGGCCTCTGCTGCTTTGGCCATGACTCGCTCTCGGGAATCGTCGGGCTCACGCTGTGAAGCGTCTCCCGACATTGATATACAATCGAAAAAGCGTCCGTTATTCGGCAGCTTTCTTGCGGGCACGGCCGCTATTGATACGCGATTTCATTATGTTGCTCGCGCGGAAGACAAGAACGCGACGCGGGGTGATCGGCACTTCCTCGCCCGTCTTGGGATTGCGGCCGATGCGGCGACCCTTCTGGCGCACACCGAATGACCCGAACGAGGACAGCTTGACGCCTTCCCCCTTGGAGAGTGCCGTCGAAATCTCGCCCAGAACGAGCTCGACCAGGTCCTGAGACTCGTTGCGCGGCAAGCCAATCTTGCGCACCAAGGCCTCGGCCAAATCCGCCCGTGTTAACGTCTTACCGCCCATCGCTTTCTTACTCCCCAGCGTGCCCTTGGATCGAATGCTAGCGGCACGCTTGCGAGCGGTCAATGGCGCAGAGTGCCAACAGTCTGAAACGAAAAGGTATTTGATCATACCCTCGTGCCGACGTGCGCCGCCTCACCAGCGCACCAGAACAGCGCCCCAGGTGAAGCCGCCGCCCATCGCCTCCATCAAGATCAGGTTGCCCTCGTGCAGTCGGTGCTCCTCAAACGCCTGATTGAGAGCCAGCGGGATCGAGGCAGCTGACGTATTTCCGTGGTTTTCCAATGTCATCATGATCTTGGACGGTGGAATGCCGAGCTTCCTGGCGATGCCGTCGAGAATGCGTTGATTTGCCTGATGAGGGACGAACAGGTCGATCTCATCGGGAGCGTAACCGGTCATGACGAGGGTCTCCTCGATCACACCGGAGATTTTCTGCACGGCGTGGCGAAAGACCTCGCGTCCGTTCATCCGGAGATGACCGGTGGTCTTCGTCGAACCGGGGCCGCCGTCGACGTAGAGCAAATCCTCGAAGCGCCCGTCGGAGCGGATCTGCGTGGCCAGGATGCCGCGATCTTCGCGCGTGCCGTGCTGGGGCTGGGCTTCGAGCACGACGGCACCGGCCCCATCGCCGAAAAGCACGCACGTTGTGCGGTCCTCCCAATCGAGGATGCGCGAAAAGGTTTCAGCGCCGATGACCAGGGCGCGTTTGAATTGGCCCGTCTTCAGGAAGTTGTCGGCCGTGGTCAAGCCGTAGACGAAGCCCGAGCAGACAGCCTGGATATCGAACGCCGCGCCCTTCACGATACCGAGCCCGGCCTGGATCTTGACCGCGGTAGCTGGGAACGTGCGATCGGGCGTTGCAGTGGCGCAGATGACCAGATCGATCTCGACAGGGTCTATCCCCGATCGGATGAGTGCTTGGCGCGCTGCGGCGATCCCGAGATCGCTGGTGAGTTCGCCATCAGCGGCGATATGGCGCTGACGGATCCCTGTCCGCTCGACGATCCAGTCGTCGCTCGTATCCACGAGGCTCGCCAACTCCGCGTTTGTGAGAATGCGTTTCGGCAGGTAGGCGCCGACCCCCCGGATCACCGATCGATTGACCGCCACGTTGGCACCTCGCTCCGCGACTTGCTTCTGCATTGCCGACACCTGCCTCACCGTCCAGCCGTCGCGGCGGCATGTCCGAGGCCTTTGCCCCTATCCGCCTGTTCAGACCGGCCGCAACTTGCCCAAGGGCAGGGAAGCCCCCGAGCCATCTTGTCCCAGCCTTGCCCTGCCTTACTAGCCCTGACCTCCTGCTACCGGAGCATCGAGCTTGCCAGCGATCGAAGCGATATCGGCTGCGATGCGGTCGATCACGCGCTTCTCGGCCATCTCGTAGCCGAGATCGACGGCTGTCGCAAAACCCAACGCATCCGTACCGCCATGACTCTTAATGGCAATGCCGTTCAGGCCGAGAAACGGACCGCCGTTCAGACGGCGCGGATCCATCTGTCCCTTGAGCACCTCGAAGCCACTCTTGGCCATCAGCGCGCCGACGCGAGTGACCACCGAACGGCTCATCGCGTTGCGCAGATAGGTCGCGATCTGGCGAGCCGTCCCTTCTGCGGTTTTGAGGGCGATGTTGCCGGCGAAGCCTTCTACGACGATGACGTCGACTACGCCCTGGCCGATCTGATCACCCTCGATGAAGCCTTTGTATTCTATGTTTAATCCCAAGTTGTCCTGCTTCAACAGGGCGTGTGCCTGGCGGACCTCCTCGTTGCCCTTGATCTCCTCGACGCCGACGTTGAGCAGCCCGACTGTCGGGCGCTCGATGCCGAAATGAGCCCGCGACATGGCAGCGCCCATTAGAGCGTACTCGACCAGTTGCCGTGAGCTGGCGCCGATGTTCGAGCCGACATCGAGCACGATCGAGGGGCGGCCGATGGTGGGCCATTGGGCCGCAATGGCGGGCCGCTCAATGCCCGGCATCTGGCGAAGCACGAGCCTCGCGAGCGCCATCAGCGCACCTGTATTGCCGGCGGATACGGCGGCCTGGGCCTCGCCGTTCTTCACGGCCTCCAAGGCGAGCCACATGCTCGTTCCCTTGCCGCGCCTCAGGGCTTGGCTGGGCTTGTCGTGCATGCCGATCGCCAGATCGGTGTGAACGATGCGGGCGCATTTCTTGAGATCCGGGTGCTCCGCGATGCAAGCGCCGATACGGGCTTCATCGCCCGTCAAAATGAATCGCAGCTCGGGATGGCGCGACAGCGAAAGAGCGGCGCCGGGAACGACTATCTCGGGCCCATGGTCGCCGCCCATCGCATCGAGCGCTAGTGTCGTCGACCCTGCCATGGTGCTCGTCCGTTTCGTCATGCCTGCCGCGCCGCAACTGCCTCGGCGTCGTGCGGGACCCCCCGGTCGGTTCGCGCGAAGATAGCTCTCTGTAGCGCCGATACAATTGGAATCCGAGGCGTCGCATGCGCGCGCTCACAGCAGCTGGGGATCATTCCGGTTCGCTGGGGCGCTTCAGTCGCGCGAGGGCGGCGAACGGGTTCGCTTCGGCACCAGCGTTTTTCTCGTCGGTCCAGTCCAGGCTCGCCCCTTCACGGCGCGGGTATGGATCGAGGCCGCTGACCAGTTCCTCGACAATGATGCGCCCCATGTCGATGACGCCATTCTCGATCGGCTCCTCGTCGGGACTCTCGAGATCCTCGAGGGAACCTTCGATCTCAGGCTCGGGCACATGGCTTTCAGGCGTGAAGATGACATCGAGCGGGACCGAGACGCTCGAGGTGACGGGCTCCAGGGTGACGACGCATTCCTGAGTGACCCGGGTCTCCACACTTCCTGCGACAGCGAGGCGCCCCTTCGACAAGGGCGTGATCCGATACTTCGCCACCAAAGCGTCGACAGAGACGATCGCCAGATCCTCAGCGAGGCGACGCCTCTCGTCAACGGTGGCGCTTCGTTCGACGCCAAGGCCATCGGCCGGCACATTGCGGACGGCGTGTGTCCAATCCAGGACGCTCATGGACGTGTCTCCAGACCAGAGCCAATCGGCTCAAAGACTGCGGGAAAATCGAGATTCTCGGTCAGAATTTCGCGCGAAGCCACTTGCCCGAGCCGCACGCGGGCCCGACGCGTGTAGTCGGCCAGGGTGGCGGCACCCGCGTCAGCCTGCGCCGTGGCCGTGCCGGCTTTGGCCGCAAAGACATGCTCGAGCAGAGTTGCCACGAGCGCATCAGGGCGGGTCCCGGACGAAATGCCCGCAAAGGCCGCTCGGTAGTCTCTGACCCGTTCTGCGATCGCGGAGGCTAATCGCTTGATCCGGTGAGAAACGCTGTCGTCGCCGAGCCCGATGCGGCGTAGGGAATCATCAATGTCCGCGACCAGATGCTCCATCAGTCGCTGGCCGAGGCGCTGCCCAGCTACGCCCTCCTCCTGCAATCGCTCGAGGACGAGCACCGTATGAAGGAGCACCATCTCGAGGCGACCGTCCATTGTGTCGGGAACGCCACACTTCATGTAAAGAGCCGGATCGCGCGACTGTGCCACAATCCTCTCATAAAGCTGCTGCCCTGATCTTCGCCGCGACATTCGCTGATTGAGCCACCCAAGCATGCCTGATCCATCCGTCGGAGCGCATAGCGCGGTTCGGATCCTGCAAGGATCGCTCAAGATAAAGATCACTCACAGGAACGGGGGGAGCGGACGTTGTCATGTGCTCGGGTTCCGAGTAGTCGGGAACAGAGGCCCAACGCGTCCGATTCTCGTGCTCGTATAGCGCTGCGGGCCGAGGGGCGCCAGTGACGGGGGAAACGCATGTCGGGCAATAGCCACACACCCAAGGGCGGAACTGGCCATGCTCCGGCCGGGAAAACGAGCAACGGACGGTTCCTCGTCTTGTCTGGCGTCGCATCGGTGATGCTCGCGCTGGCAGGATGCTCGGCGACGACTCTCAAGCACGGACATCAATTCCAGGAGACAGACCTGCAGCAGGTTCAGCCTGGGATGACCGAGGATTCGGTGCGAATGGCACTGGGCACCCCCGCGACCACCTCGGCGCTGCCGGGCGGCAATGCTTATTATTACATCTCGTCCACAACCAAGCAGAGTGCCTTCATGAAGGAGGAGGAGGTCGACCGAAAGGTCGTTGCCGTCTACTTCAATCCAACGGGAAGCGTCGACAAGGTGGCGCATTATGGCATGCGCGACGGTCGGGTCTTCGACTTCGTGAAGAACGAGACACCCGCACATCTGCGCGACAAGTCATTCATCTCGCGCTTCTTCCGCGGCGTTGGTCCGAAACAAAAGATCGTGGACGAGTGAGGCCAATCCGCCTTAGCCGCCATTTTCGTGCCTGGACTGCTTCGCCGCTCGTTCAATCTCAGTCTGGCCTCCAATGAGGCTAGGCGCATTCGACGGCCTTTGGCTGATCTATTCGTCGGCGATGGTCTTTCCGACCAGCTTCGAGGCGGTCGGCGGTACACCTTTCCTGAGCCACCCAAGCAAAGCCCGACTATTTGCGGCTCCAGTCGACCAAAACGTCGGCAATTCTCCGGGAGGCCGTGCCATCGCCGTAGGGAAAAACCGGTCGTGCGCGACGAGCGTACTCTCCGGAATCGTCGAGTAGGGTATCGATCTCGGCTTTCATCAGGCGTGGATCGGTTCCAACGAGCTTCGCGACCCCGGTTTCGATGGCCTCTGGGCGCTCGGTGACATCGCGCATCACGAGCACGGGCTTGCCGAGCGCAGGGGCTTCCTCCTGAATGCCCCCAGAGTCCGTGAGCACGATCTTGGCGCGTGACATCAGGTAGACCATGTCGGCGTAGCCGACGGGATCGATCAGCCGGATGTTCTGGCCGCTTAGGCGCTCCCGCACGACCTTCTGCACGTTTGGATTGAGATGCACCGGATAAAGGATCTCGCAATCCTGACGGCTTGCGATCAACTGGAGACCGTCGCAGATGCGCTCGAAGCCATCACCGAAACTCTCGCGGCGGTGTCCGGTCACCAGCACGAGGTGACGTCCAGGGTCGAGGTAACCGTAGGTTTCGTTCAAGCGATGCGAAAGACCTGCGTCTTCTCTGATGCGCTGGGACATGAACAAAAGCGCGTCGATGCCCGTATTGCCGGTTACCACGACAGTGCTGCGTCGCATTCCCTCGCGCTCGAGGTTCCGGGCGGAAATCGCCGTTGGGGCGAACAGAAACTCAGCGACCGCATCGATATAGACCCGGTTCAACTCCTCCGGCCATGGCCGGTCCAAGTCGAACGACCGTAAGCCGGCTTCGACATGACCGACGGTCACCTTGCAATAGAACGCGGCGAGAGCTGTGGCCATTGCCGTGGTCGTGTCGCCGTGGACCAGGACGAGATGCGGTTGTTCTCGGCGAATGACCTCGCACATGCCCATCAATACGGCGCTGGTCAGGCCCTCGAGACCCTGTGCAGCGCTCATCAGATTGAGATCCATGTCCGGTTTGAAGCCGAAATCGGCCATCACCTGGTCGAGCATGGATCGGTGCTGACCCGTGACAGCGACCACCACGTTCAGCCCCTCGCGCCGGCGGAGTTCCATCGCCAGCGGCATCATCTTGATCGCTTCGGGTCGCGTTCCGAACACCACAAGCAGTTTACGCATCATGGAACCGATGGAAGTTGGAGAGATGTCGCCGTGGCGGCACGTATCGGACGGGGATTTCATCTTGCCTGCCGACGCCCGGGTGTCAATTCGCAAGCGAAGCTCAGACCATCCACGTCGCTCGTGGTGCTACTCTGTCCGCACTGTCCGGAAACCTTAACCGATCTGAAACGACGTGCAGCTGGCACGGGCAATCGTTGGCCAGCACGGAGGGTCGATCGGAACGGTTTCTCCGCCCCGCTCTTGTTCAGGAGGACGTTTTGGACGCTTGCAGGGCAAGCGATGCGATAGATCCCAACATCGCGCGGTGCGTGACCGCGCGATGTCAGAGAAGCTATTCGGCGCCGCCGAAGCGGCGTTGCCACCATCCTCGGCGGGACGGCCTTGCAGGCTCGTCGTCGGTGGCGCGCTGATCCTGCGGCGGGTGCGCATTGTCGTCGGAGGACCGGTTGGCCTGCTCGTGGCGGTCGGCAACGTGGTCGGCAGACCCGTTGCTCAGCGCCGAGACGGGTTCGGCTGCCACTGGCTCAGCCGATTGAGGCTGCATCACAGGCGTGTCGAAACTCGCCGGTTCCTGGTTCGACGAAGACCAGGCCACAGGCGCCGTCTCGGGCTCAGCCTCGATTTGTGGGGCAGGCTTGTACTCTGCCTCGAATGCAGGAACGTGTGCTGCTGGCGCAGCCGATGGCATATCGAGAACAGGGGGTTGCTCGGGCTGAACCTCCGCGACCACATGGATCGTCTCGACGTGGGGCTCGGGTGCCTGAACGGCTGCCATGGCAAAGCCGGTTGCGGGCTCCGAGTTACCACCAGCCAGCGTTACAGCCAATCTCACCGCTTCGGCAGAGCTGACGGCGTAGGGGGCGTCCGAGTTCTCAACGATAGCGGGCCGTGGCGATTGAGCGGGATGCGACTGATCACCCGTAGCCTGGTCTACCGATGCCACCAAGCCGATTGCCGGCGCATATTCCTGTCCAGGCTCCGAGAAGGGTTGCTCCGCTCCCGGGCGCGACACTTCGGCGATGCCCCATTCGTGGCGGTCCGCTTCCTCGCTACCTTGGGCGCTGTCCTGGATCGGACCGTCCGTGCTCTCGCCACCCTCGCGGCGACGGGCGCGTCCGCCGCGTCGGCCGCGGCGACGCCCTCTGCGACGGGACTCACCTGCCTCACCGTCAGCGCTGACCTCGCCAGGGCTGGTGCTTTCGATATCGTCGGCTGTGTCGGCTTCTCCCGAAATCGCCGTGTCGTCGTGCTCGGCGTGCAGGCCCGACGCGTCCAGCGCAGCGGAAACGCCAACCGCATCGACTGGTTCGTGACCTGGAACATCGCGAGCGCCTGCGCGGTCCTCTTGCGCTCCACCTTCCCGATCCCGGCGGCCGCGACGACGACGACGGCGCCGACCAGGGCGCTCGTCTTCGCTGCTCGCCTCGATTTGACCAGGTGTATGCGCCGCGACGTCTGCGACATCATCGGCGGCGGCCTCGGGGGGGAGCTCCTCCAGGGTTTCGGCAGCAGCCTCGTCGCGATCGAAGCCCCATTCCATGCTCACAGCGGTTCGTGAAGCTGGCTTCGCGAGTGCCACGGGGGCCGCGATCCGTTCGACGCCGAAATTCGCGCCTTGCATCCGATCAGATGCCTCGACACGGACCGTGACGCCGTAGCGACGCTCCATCTCGGTGATATAGGCACGCTTGTGATTGAGAATATAGAGTGCAACCTCAGCCGTGGTGGTGGCGGCGAGCGACGACGGCTGCTTGAGAAGATGATCCTCGATGCCGCGTAGAACAGCGAGCGCGACCGATTCGATCGAGCGTATGATGCCAGTACCTTGGCAGTGCGGGCACTGAGAAGTTGAACCTTCGAGAACACCGGCACGCAGACGTTGGCGTGACATCTCGAGCAGGCCGAAATGCGAGATGCGGCCAACCTGAATACGGGCTCGATCGAAGCGCAGCGCATCCTTCAGCCGTCGCTCGACGTTGCGGTTGTTGCGCTTCTCCTCCATGTCGATGAAGTCGACAACGATAAGCCCGGCGAGGTCGCGCAGCTTGAGCTGCCGCGCAATCTCGTCGGCCGCCTCGAGATTGGTGTTGAGGGCCGTCTCTTCGATCGAGAATTCGCGCGTGGATTTTCCGGAGTTGACGTCGACGGAGACGAGAGCCTCGGTCTGGTTGATGACGATGTAGCCGCCAGAGCGCAGTGTCACGTAGGGGCTGAACAGGGCGTTGAGCTGGCGTTCGATACCGTAGCGGGCAAACAGCGGCTCGGGCGCGCGATAGCTCGCCACATGGCTGCCGCTGCCCGGCATCAGCATTTCCATGAAGTCCTGAGCCTCGCGATGGGCCGCATCACCGGCCACCACGATCTGGTCGAACTCCTTGGAATAGAGATCGCGGATCGCGCGCTTGATAATATTGCCTTCTTCGTAGACCAGACATGGCGCCGTCGAAGAGAGGGTCAATTCGCGTACGTTGTCCCAAAGCCGGATCAGATAATCGTAGTCGCGCTTGATCTCCTGCTTCGTGCGCGCTGCACCGGCCGTCCGGATGATCAGCCCCATGCCCTCCTCGACGTCGAGTTCGTCGGCGATGGCCTTGAGCCGCTTCCTGTCCTGAGGTTGGGTGATCTTACGGGAGATACCCCCACCCCGGGCGGTGTTGGGCATCAGAACGGTATAGCGGCCAGCCAGCGAGATGTAGGTGGTCAGCGCTGCTCCCTTGTTGCCACGCTCCTCTTTGACAACCTGCACCAGCATGATCTGCCGGCGCTTGATGACCTCCTGGATCTTGTACTGGCGAGCGCGGCGACGGGGCCGCTCCGGCACCTCCTCGAGGACGTCCTCCTCGGTGGCGATCTGCTCGACCTGGTCGTCGTCGGCAGTGCCGTTGCCCTCGACATGGTCGTCGTCGTCCGCATCGTCGTCATCGTTGTCGGGACGGCGCATTTCAAGCGGCGCTTCGCGTGGCTCCGGCCGCATTCCAATGGGGTACGCCGCCGGGGGGGCAGTCGGCACGTCGGCCGGCATCGACCAATCGCTGGCAATCACGTCGGCGATGGGCGAATCCGGGCTGGGGCGCGCGTCCTGCACGTGGTCACGCCCGGGCGATGATTCCGCGGCTCCCGATGCCCCCATTGACCAATCGCTGCCGTGATGGGGGCTGTCGGTCTCGGCATGACGTACGTCGTCGAACGAAGACTCGCTGCGGAGCGGGACCGCCTTCGCGGGCGCATCGGCCTCGTCATCGTGCACGTCTGCGCCCGACGTCTGGTAGCCGTCCTCGAAGGTGGCGATCTCTGTGGATTGGTCCTCAGCCGATTGGTCGTCGCGGGCTGCGTGATTCGCGCCTTGACCCTCGCTGCTCTCGCCGCTGCGCTCGTTGCGGTTGTTCCTGCGGCGGCGTCGCGGTCCGCGCGAGCGTGCCCGCTCATCGGCCTCGGCCTCCGCGCGCTGCTCGGCCTCGGCTTCCTCTTGCTTCAGCATCTCCCGGTCGGCAACGGGAATCTGGTAGTAGTCGGGGTGGATCTCGTTGAAGGCGAGAAACCCGTGGCGGTTGCCGCCATACTCGATAAAGGCCGCCTGGAGCGACGGCTCGACTCGGGTAACCTTGGCCAGGTAGATGTTGCCCCTGAGCAGCTTGCGCGCTGCCGACTCGAAGTCGAATTCCTCTACCCGGCCATTGCGCAGCGCCACCACCCGAGTCTCCTCGGGGTGGGTGGCATCGATAAGCATCTTATTCTTGTCCATTGCGTCTTATTCCTGACGCGGCGTCCAGGGCTTCGCGATCCGGCGACCCGACGGCCGACCGCCCGCAATGCGCCCGTGACGGCGCTTTGTTCTCGATGGGTTGAAAGGATTCGGGGCGATGCCGCTGCAACGCGCAGGCTCGGACCGGCCTCGACGGAATGCGCAACTCGGCATTCCGAAATGCGGCCATGTCCGGCCGGGCCTTGCGACCCGTTCCTGGCATGCATGCTTTCGCTCCGGCGTGTCATCTGTTCCTCGTAGGACCGTGAGGTCCCGTCAGTGCTGGACGAAACAGTCCAGCTGGTCGGCCGTCCGCCATGACGAGCGGCCCAGTCTTCATCGGCTCTTTCCGCTCGGCGTGGGCATTCACCCCGCAGACGGAGCCGCACCAAGTGCCCTGGTCGAAAGTCGCCTCGTGGAGGAGACCAGCGTGCCGGAGCACGAAAATGGTTTTCGCCAACTGCGCCGACGAATCCCCGTCCGACCGAAGCCACGGAAGACCATCAGCCATGCTCGAACCGATCCCGATCCTCGCATGACGGCAACGCCGCGTAGTTGCGTCGAGTTAGCTCGCTCGTCGCTGGCCGCTGCCCTCATGTGGCGGTACTGCCCTATCATCCTCGGACGATAAGGGCTCCGCCTGACAGGAAGGCAGACGAGCACGACGAGACATTGTAGACCTTGTACGGCCCGGAGTTGGACATGGCAAGCGATCAGGGCCGCCAGCGCCGCTCGAGCCGGTGGAATCAGGCATGAGCCGATTCTGGTAACATTGGGTTAATGAGGGTTCTCTTGTATCGACGAAGCCCGGGAGGGACGGGGTGCACGGCTCGCGAGCGAAAGTCTGGGCCATCGCCGCCGTGGCTCTGTGGTCGGTCTCGGCAGGCGCTGGGGGCGCCGTTGCCGAGGAGCGACAGGAGGCTTCCGGACGAGTAGGCGGCGGCAGGGTCGGCGGCACCGAGGTGCGAGCGACATCCGAGCCCGCCCGGCCCGACGCCGGCAAGCCCGGTAGTGGCCCCGGCAGCTCCGCACGAGCTGCGAAGCGCAGCGGCGCGGGTGGCAAGGGTAAATCGGGCGTTGGTCCGCCAGAGCCGGTCAATGCGGTTGTGGGTTACGTGGTCGAGGGCGACGCGGCGCTCACGCAACTCAAATTCTGGCTCGGCGGTCCGACCGAGTTTCATGTGCGCAGCCTGGCCAATCCGTTTCGCGTCATCCTCGATCTTCCGGAAACGCAATTCCGACTGAACGAAGGTGCCGGACGCACGTCCAAGGGGCTGGTCCAAGCGTTTCGCTTCGGGCTGATCGAAGCCGGAAAATCCCGGATCGTGATCGATACTGCGGGCCCTGTACGTGTCAGTCGTGCCGAGCTCATGCTCAGCGAGGCCGGGGAGGCGTTCCGACTGGAGATCGAGCTTGCCCCGACGACAGCGAGCGAGTTGGTTGCGGCCGAACTGGCAGAGGCTGCCCTCAATCTCAGGCCGACGTTTCCCGAGACCAAACCAGAGCCGCGTAGCGAGCTGCCGGCTCGCCCGGTCATCGTGGTCGATGCCGGCCATGGCGGAATCGACTCGGGAGCGTTAGGTTCACTGATTGCCGAGAAGGATCTCGTGCTGTCGGTAGCACAGCACGTCGAACGGGTCCTCAAGCAGGCACGTACCTACGAAGTCATCATGACGCGCACGCAGGACGTTTTCGTCTCCCTGGACGAGCGCGTGGCTCTTGCCCGGGCGCATAATGCGGATCTGTTCGTGTCGGTCCATGCCGACTCGCTGGCAAGCCGGGATGCCGCTCGAGTCGTGCGAGGGGCTACGATCTACACACTCGCGGACCAGGCTTCGGACGAACTGACACGCCGTGTGGCCGACAAGGAGAATGCTGTCGATCTGCTCGCCGGACTATCCGTCAGTACGGTGGCAGACGATCAGGTCAGGGACATCCTGCTCGATCTGATGCGCAGAGAGACACAGGCTTTTTCCAATCAGTTTCGCGAAACGCTCCTCTCCGAGCTGCGAAGCGGTGTCCTTCTATCGCGGGATCCGAGGCGTTCGGGGCCCTTCAGGGTGCTTCGGCAACCCAGTTCGCCAGCGGTGCTGGTCGAGCTCGGTTACATCAGCAATGCAGAGGACGAGCGGATCATGATGAATCCTGAATGGCAATCCAAGGTGGCATCGGCTGTCGCACGCGCGGTCAGCGAGCATTTCCGGCAGAGGTATGCACAGCGACGCTGACGGCGGCGGGCGGCTCAATGTCGCCCGACCCCAGAACCGCCTTTGCAGACAGCCTGTTGCCACATTTCGTGATATGGTGACCTTTCTGTGAGCCAAGCTCCCTCGATGCTTGCCAATGGGCAGTGAAGCGGGCAAGTGACCAAGGCCGCAACGGATCGAGCCGACATGAGACAGCCCATTGTGCCCCCTCCAGCACCGCGACGCCCGCGGCGGCGGCGACGCAGCTGGTTGCTGAGTCTGCTTGGTTACGGCTTTGCATCAATGGTTTTCGTGTTCCTCGGGGGCGCGGCTATTGCAGGCTTCCTGCTGTGGCAAGCGTCACGGGATCTGCCGCCCTCGGATAAGCTGGCGAGCTACGAGCCGCCGGTCATGACACGCATGCACGCCCACGATGGCGCGCTGATCGCCGAGTATGCGCGAGAGCGGCGAATCTTCGTGCCGATCAACACCGTGCCCCAGAGTTTGATCAATGCGTTCCTCTCGGCCGAGGATCGGCGCTTCTACGAGCACATGGGGCTCGACTTCACCGGAATCGCCCGGGCCGGCATCAAATTCGTCGAAGCCAAGATCAAGGGTCGCGGCTCGATCCAGGGCGCCTCGACCATCACGCAGCAGGTGGCTAAGAATTTCCTCCTGTCGAGCGAGCGGACGTTCGATCGCAAACTGCGGGAAGCGATCCTGGCGATCCGAATCGAGCAGACCTACTCGAAAGACAAGATTCTCGAACTGTATCTCAATGAGATCTATTTCGGAATCGGCTCATACGGAATTGCCGCGGCCGCGCTCAACTATTTCGGCAAAGAACTCGAGGAGCTGACGCTCGAAGAGTCCGCCTACCTTGCGGCATTGCCGAAAGGTCCGAACAATTATCATCCGTTCAGAAGGACGGCGGCTGCAGTCGAGCGGCGCAATTGGATCATCGATCAGATGGTCTCTAACGGGCATGCCGAAGTGGAAGAAGCCAAGGCCGCCAAGGCCAAACCGCTTTCGGTCAACATTCGTCCATTCGGCACGCAGATCTTCGCCGCGGACTATTTCGCCGAGGAAGTTCGCCGCTGGCTGATCGGGCGCGAAGAATTCGGCGAGAAGAAGCTCTACGAGGGTGGGCTGTCGGTTCGCACGACACTCGATCCGAAACTACAGCAGTACGCGCGGCGCGCCCTTGCGGACGGGCTGGTGACTTTCGACCGGACGACGGGCTGGCGCGGCGCGGCACAGAAGATCGAAGTTGGGGGCGATTGGGGCGTCACGCTCGGGGGCATCGAGGCGCCGGGCGATCTTGCACCGTGGCGCCTCGGTGTCGTCCTCGAAATCCAGAAGACGAAGATCATCGTAGGGTTACGACCGCCCAAGAGGCAGGACGGGAAGCTCGAACCTGATCGTCAGGCTGTCGAGATCGGCTTCGAGGAGATGAAGTGGGCTGGCCGGTACGTCGGTGTCGAAAAACCGAAGGGACCGGCGCCCCGGGCGCCCAACGACGTGGTGCAGGTCGGCGACGTGGTCTGGGTGGCGCCGAAGGAGCCAGATAAACCGACGGGCGTCTGGTCCCTGATGCAGATCCCCGAGGTCGGCGGCGGCATTGTTGCGATGGACCCTCATACGGGGCGGGTGCTGGCCATCGTCGGCGGCTTCTCGTTCGCGATGAGCCAATTCGACCGCGCAGCTCAGGCCAGACGGCAACCCGGCTCGACGTTCAAGCCGTTGGTCTACGCCACGGCCATCGACAACGGCTACAAGCCGACGTCGATTGTGCTGGATGCTCCGATCGAAATCGAGCAGGGGCCGGGCAAAGAGGCTTGGCGCCCGGAGAACTATAACAAGTCGCAGTCGCTCGGGCCCGCTACGCTTCGCGTCGGTATCGAGAAGTCGAGGAACCAGATGACGGCACGGCTGGGCCAGGACATTGGCATGCCCGTGATCGTCGAGTATGCGCGACGGTTCGGCGTCTACGACGATCTTGCGCCGCTACCCGCCATGGTGCTCGGTGCGGGTGAGACGACGTTGCTTCGGATGGTCGGCGGGTACGCGATGCTCGCGAATGGCGGAAAGAAGATTACGCCAACGCTTGTCGACCGTATCCAGGACCGTTGGGGACACTCGGTCTGGCGGCACGACGCACGAGATTGCGAAGGGTGCAAAGCCGATCAATGGAACGGCCAGCAAGAGCCCGAAATCGAGGACAACAGGCGTCAAATCATCGATCCGCACAGCGCCTATCAGATGACCTCGATTCTCGAGGGCGTCGTCCAACGAGGCACAGCGACGATCATCAAGAAAATCGTTCCCAACGTGCCCTTTGCCGGCAAGACTGGAACGTCGAACGAGTCCAAGGACGTCTGGTTCGTCGGCTATACCCCGGATCTCGCCGTTGGTGTTTTCGTCGGGTACGATACGCCTCGGCCGATGGGCAAGGCCGCGACAGGCGGTCAGGTGGCCGCACCGATCTTCGCAAACTTCATGAAGCTTGCGCTCGCTGACAAGAAGGCGGTTCCGTTCCGCGTTCCCCCAGGCATCAAGATGGTTCGGGTCAATCCCAAGACCGGCCTCAAGGCACAACCGGGCGACGAGGATGCCATTCTGGAGGCATTCAAACCGAGCGAAGATCCCGATGACGCGTACTCGGTGATCGGATTCAATTCCGGGGAAGGCGGCGGACTTTCGCAACCGACCTCCGACGACCCTGAACGATCGGTCGTGCGCGGGCCTGGGTTTGGTGGGCGCTGGTGATACGCCTTCCGGGTAGGTTCCTTGGCGGTAAGGCTCCGTGCTTGCGCCGATAGGACCTATTGCGGCACTGATCTTTGAAGCAGCTCGGACTGAAGCTCCGGGCCTCAACAACTCCTGGGAAGTGCGCGTCCGTGACCAACGCAGCCGAGCAGAAGACCATCCGCGTCATGAGCGGCCTTGCTCTCGAGGTCGCCGTCAATCGCTGGATCAAGCCGCAATTCGAGGCCGAGACGAGGTATGTCCTCGACTTCGATTGGCGCCCGACTGCGGCTCTGATGAAGGATATCGCGGGCGGGGGGCGAGCGGACATGATCATTGCCATCTCCGATTCCATGGATCGGCTGGTGGCGGACGGCATCGTGCTTGGCGAGACACGGACGAAGCTCGCGGATTCGATCCTGGGCATCGGCGTGAAAGTCGGGGCTGCGCGACCGGACATCTCCACGGTGGACGCATTCAAGCGAGCGCTGGTCGGAGCGCGGGCCGTTGCCTATTCGCAAGCCGGTGCGAGTGGGATCTATTTCGCAAAGCTGATTGAGCGGCTCGGCATCGCAGAGCAGGTCAATGGCCGGGCCGTAATCATACCTATGGGGTTCACCGCCGAGAAGGTGGCGAGCGGTGAGGCTGAGCTTGCCGTGCAGCAGGTCAGTGAACTGATGAGTGTGACCGGCATCGATGTCGCCGGCCCGTTTCCCGAGGACGTGCAGGTCTCGTCAACGTTCGAGGTGGCGATTTTTCGTAGCGCGTCAAATGATGCCGGCTCGCGTGCCTTCTTGGAGAAGTTGTCTTCGCCGGCCGCAGGCGAAGCCTACGATCGTGGCGGATTGCAGTCGCGGCTCGGTCGCGGATGACCACAGGCTCGTCTCTGCTGGAGGCCCATGATGATCGTCGATGTTCGTACCTATACGTTGGTTCCGCGCAAACTGCCGCGATACGTCGAACTCTTTGAGCAACATGCGCTGCCGGTGATGAGGCGACACGGGTTGGAGCTGCTCGGCTACTATGTCAGCCAAATCGGCCCGCTCAATCAAGTCGTGCATCTGTGGCGCTACGATAGTCTGGCGGATATGGAGCAGAAGCGGGCCAGGAGAGACGCCGATCCGGCCTGGGGCGCGTTCCTCGCGATGACCGAGGGCATGGTGCTGATGCAGGACGACAAGGTGATGCGACCGAGCTCGTTCTCTCCAGGGGCCTAGGACGCAGGATGGCCGGAAGCCTAGCGAGAGGCGCGATTGCGCCTCTTTGAACGGGGGCCTATACGGGCACCAGACACGATTGGTTTTGATCCGGGAGAAACGCCCATGCGGGCCGAGCATGAGAAGCTCGTCAGCGACATCAAAGAGTCGCTGGCGCTGCTAAGGAGGTCTCTTTGACTGGGAGACCGCCGAGGATCGTCTGGCTGCGCTGAACCGCGACAGCGAAGACCCGAACCTTTGGTCGAACCCGCAGCGTGCGCAGAAGGTCATGCGCCAGCGGCAGGCGCTCGAGCGGGCCGTCAGCGGCTACAAAAAGCTCGAACGCGAGCTGGATGACAACTTGACGCTGATGGAACTCGCGGAATCCGAGAAGGACGAAGCGTTCGTCGGGGAGGCCGAGGCCGGACTCGAGCGGCTCGTCAAAGAGGTGCAACGGCAGGAGGTCGAGGCTCTGCTGTCCGGCGAGGCCGACGGCATGGATGCCTACCTCGAGGTACATGCGGGGGCGGGAGGCACCGAGAGTCAGGACTGGGCTCAAATGTTGCTGCGGATGTATATGCGCTGGGCCGAGGACCGAGGCTTTAAAGTCAATCTGATCGATCAGAGCGAGGGCGAGGAAGCCGGTATCAAGAGCGCCACCATCGAGGTGAAGGGCGAGAACGCCTATGGCTGGCTGAAGACGGAAGCAGGGGTGCACCGGTTGGTGCGGATTTCACCCTACGATTCCAACGCGCGTCGCCACACCTCCTTCTCGAGCGTCACGGTCTATCCGGTGGTCGACGACACGATCGAGATCGAAATCAATCCATCCGACATCGAGCTTTCGTACACGCGGTCACAGGGTGCCGGTGGCCAGTCGGTCAACCGAACCGAGTCTGCCGTACGGTTGGTGCACAAGCCGACCAACATCATCATCTTCGCGCAGGAGCAGCGCTCGCAGCACCAAAACCGCGAAATCGCGATGAAGCGATTGAAGGCACGTCTCTACGAAATGGAGTTGAAGAAGCGTGAGGAAAAGGCGCTAGCTGACCAGGCTGCGAAGTCGGACATCGGCTGGGGCCACCAGATCCGATCCTACGTGCTGCAGCCCTATCAGATGGTGAAGGATTTGCGGACCGGCGTGCAGACCAGCGATTCCGCGGGTGTGCTGAATGGGGACATCGACGCCTTCATCGAGGCGGCTTTGGCCAACCGTATCAAGGGTTCTGGCGCGGCGGCGGTGGAGGACATCGACTGACGACGGGTTGACCCGATAGTGGAGCTGCTGTCAGCTCTCGAACTGGACGCCGATCTCGTTTGCGCGCCGCCAGCGGACCTCACAAGAGGCTGCTATGCCCATGGCTTCGACAGACAGCCGGAAGCGGTCCGGGACTGAAACGCCGTCGGGTGTGCGCAGGCGGGCGCCGGTCTTCGAGATGTCGATCATGACGCACGAGATTGCTCCCGCTTCCCCGTCCACGATGATCTCAGCGGCTCGGACGACACGGCGGCGCTCGGAGCCACGCCGCTCGTCGAACTTCGGCTCGACTTCGTCCTGCAACTCGAAGGCGATGCCGCAATAACCGGTAAAGTTGCCTAGTGTATCGAATTGCGGATGGCCGATCGTTCGCATGATCAGCGTCTTGCCAGCCTGATAGCGGATGAAGTCGATCGGACCGAAGATGGCACGCTTCTCGAGTTGCTCGACCCACGAGTTGCCATCGATGGTGCGAAAACTCACATTGCCGAGGTCTTGGCGGGTTTTCCCGTAATGCCAGGATGCTGGCTTGCCAGAGTAGCGCTCGACGCTAGGGCTCATATAAGTGAATCGGTGCTCGAGGTCTGTTTCCCAAATCCAGCCGCCAAGAATGGCGGTGACGCTTTCGAGCCGTCTGCGACTGCGGAGCAGCTCGGCCGCGAGTTCGGTCGCAGTCCCGACCGGCATGTCGACTGTGCCTGTTGAGGCGGAATTGGAGGCATTCGTCGAGATCAGCTCGTGCAACGAAGACATCCTGCCCCCCGTAAGTCCACCCGGCATTCTGACATTGAGGTATGAACAGACGGTTTACCTTGCGGTCGTTGCGGGCCGGTCTCGGGACTTGGCGCAGAACGACAGCCCTACTTTCATGCGCCAGCGCAAAGGCGGAGTGAGGTCGACGGGTAAACGCCTCACGGCGACTGGATCGTAGATCTGCCAGCAAGTGGAGAGCATCCAATGGACTTCTTCGACAACTTGAAGGCCGGGAGCACGGACGAGTGGAGACGGTATGCAGATCATCCGTTCACGACGGCAATGGGTGACGGGAGCCTCCCGGAGGCCGCGTTCCGAAACTATCTCGTACAAGACTATCTGTTCCTGATCGAGTTTGCCCGTGCCTATGCTCTTGCCGTCTACAAGGCTCCGACGCTGGCCGATATGCGAGAAGGCGCGTCAGGGCTTTCAGCGATCCTCGACGTGGAGATGGATTTGCACGTCAAACTGTGCGCGGCCTGGGGACTGTCAGCTCAAGAACTGGAGAAGACGCCGGCCGAGCCCGAGACGCTAGCCTATACGCGCTACGTGCTGGACGCGGGCATGCGGGGGGATCTGCTGTCACTCAAAGTGGCGCTTGCACCATGCGTGATCGGGTATGCCGAAATCGCGGACCGTCTTGCGCGAATGCCCCGGGGCGGCGACGCCGCGAACCCTTATCGCGTCTGGATCTCGGAGTATTCTGGCGAGGCCTACCGTGCCGTTGCCATGGCAGCACGAGCGCATCTCGACCGGTTGGCAGCCCGTTACGTCACGCCCGCGAGGGAGGATGAACTCCTCACGTTATTCAAGGAGGCAACGCGGCTGGAAGCCGACTTCTGGGAGATGGGTTGGCGGAAGCGGTGATTCTCGACAAACGTGCCCCAGGAGCCCAGCTAGCCCAGCCAATAGCCGCGAACCTTCACGGAATCCGGCTGGCAAGCGATCCCGTCCTGGTCGCTGTCATGCCGTGGCCAAAAGCCAGGCGTGCCGCGTGCAGCAGGCGCCAGGCCCACCCGTCTGGCCGCATCGCAGCTCGGTGCCGCTAGCCAATGTCGAACCCAGCCGATCAGCGTCCATGGCGGCTGAAAGTGACGCTCGACGGCTATCCCGCACCAGAATGCGATGCCCAGCCCAATGACCACGCGCAAGCGCCCGACTGGAGGCCGTACCGATCGGGCACGTTCATCGCGTTGTGGAAGGCGTCTCAGCATGCCTCGGTCACCCCTGCTGGATCGAATCCAGGGACTGTGGTGGCCAATGGCAGCGGGTGCAACGGCTCAAGGCCGAACAGGTTAGCACAGGGCCGGGGCCGGTTCCTCAGGGCCGGCCGGGCTCTGCGGTCAGTGCAACTTGAGGGTCCAATCCGCCGCGATCGGGAAGCGAGGTGGGATTGCCCCAAACTCCGCGATCAAAGTGTCCATGCCGTCACCGGTCTCCGGATCGATCCGACGTTCCAGGATTGCGACGCCGGCTACGCGCGGTGCGATCTGGCGGGCGGCAGCGTGGGCCTTTCCGGCGGCGTCGAACATGAAGGCCTGGCGCGGGCCGATTGTTATCCCGACCCGTTCGAATGGGACGACCACCCAGGCGCACTGCGTCTCTTGCTGTAATGTCATAAGCGCATCCATTGCACGAGACCAGAGACCGCCGTCTTCCAGCGGTCTCCGGCTCTGATCTCAGAAGTCCATTCCCGCACCCGGCATCGGCGGCGGTGCCGCCCTTTTGGGTTTCTCGGCGACCATGGCTTCCGTCGTGATCAGCAGCGACGCCACAGATGCTGCATCCTGCAGCGCGGTGCGCACGACCTTCGTCGGATCGATGATGCCCTTGGCGATCATGTCGCCGTATTCGCCAGTCTGGGCATCATAACCCCAACCGTAGGCGGTGTTGTCGAGCACCCTTCCTACAATGACCGAGCCGTCCTCCCCGGCGTTCTGGGCGATCTGGCGCGCCGGCGCCTGGATGGCGCGACGGACGATGTTGATACCAACGCGCTGATCCTCGTTCGACCACTTCACGCCGTCGAGCGCCTTCATGGCACGTAAGAGTGCGATGCCGCCGCCTGGGACGATACCTTCCTCGACGGCGGCGCGGGTCGCGTGAAGCGCGTCGTCGACGCGGTCCTTGCGCTCCTTGACCTCGATCTCAGTGGCGCCGCCCACCTTGATCACGGCAACGCCGCCGGCGAGCTTCGCCAGCCGCTCCTGCAGCTTCTCGCGATCATAGTCAGACGTTGTTTCCTCGATCTGTGCCTTGATCTGCTTGATACGCGCCTCGATGTCGGCGCGCTTGCCCGAGCCATCGACGATGGTCGTGTTCTCCTTGTCGATGCGCACGCGCTTGGCGCGGCCGAGCATGTCGAGCTTGACGTTCTCGAGCTTGATGCCGAGGTCTTCGGAGATGACCGTGCCGCCGGTCAGCGTGGCAATGTCCTCGAGCATGGCCTTTCGGCGATCGCCGAAGCCGGGCGCCTTTACAGCCGCGACCTTGAGACCACCGCGCAGTTTATTGACGACAAGCGTGGCGAGTGCCTCGTTCTCGACCTCCTCCGCAATAATGAGCAGTGGCTTGCCCGTTTGGACGATGGCCTCGAGGACGGGAAGCATCGGCTGGAGGGACGAAAGCTTTTTCTCGTGGATGAGGAGGTAGGGGTCATCCAGCTCCACGGTCATCTTGTCGGCGTTGGTGACGAAGTACGGTGAGATGTAACCGCGATCGAACTGCATTCCCTCGACTACGTCGAGCTCCGTCTCCAGGCTCTTGGCCTCCTCGACCGTGATCACGCCTTCCTTGCCAACCTTCTCCATCGCAGTGGCGATCATCTTGCCGATCTCACCGTCGCCGTTTGCCGAAATGGTACCGACCTGCGCGATCTCGCCGGAGTTTGCGACAGGGCGTGAGTTCGACTTGAGATTCTCGACGACCGCGTGGACGGCCAGATCGATGCCGCGCTTGAGGTCCATCGGATTGGCTCCGGCCGCGACGGAGCGGGCGCCTTCGCGGACGATGGCCTGGGCGAGCACGGTGGCTGTGGTGGTGCCGTCACCAGCCAGATCGGCCGTCTTGGACGCCACCTCACGGAGCATCTGGGCGCCCATATTCTCGAACTTGTCCTCGAGCTCGATCTCCTTGGCGACGGTGACGCCGTCCTTGGTGGTTCGCGGGGCGCCGAAAGACTTCTCGATGACGACGTTGCGTCCCTTGGGGCCGAGTGTCACCTTCACGGCATCTGCCAGAATGTCGACGCCGCGCAGCATCTTCTCGCGCGCGTCATGAGCAAATTTCACTTCCTTTGCGGACATTCGTTGATCTCCTCGAAACGAGCGCGGCAGGCCCTGCGCGCCGCATCAGCCACGGCAGCAAGCATGCAGAGCGCCAACAGCGCGCCCACAGCACTCAGAAGCATCGGCTTGGTTCTGCTTGGTGGAGTTCGGTAAGCGTCAGGCTGCCACTTTCATGGTGCCTTTGACTTCGAGAACTCCCATGATGTCGCTTTCTTTCATGATCAGCAGGTCCTGGCCGTCGATCTTGACCTCGGTGCCGGACCATTTGCCGAAGAGAACGCGGTCACCAACCTTGACGTCCAAGGGAACGAGACGGCCTTGCTCATCACGCGCGCCCGGGCCCACGGACAGGATCTCGCCTTGGCTCGGCTTCTCCTGGGCGGTGTCCGGAATGATGATGCCACCAGCAGATTTCTGCTCGGCGTCGATGCGGCGCACCACAACGCGGTCATGCAGGGGGCGAAACTTCATGGGTTTGACCTCCTATGTTTGCCCTAACCAGCTATGTGCCAAACGAGGTCCGAGCCCCGATCGGGCGCTCGGCCTCGGGGCGATATTTCGATAACGAATTGGCAGTTTCAAGGGGGGAGTGCTAGAAATTTCATGCGTCGTCTGGCGATCGGTTGCATCTCAAATTTATTCTTATAAGTTCGGTGGTTAGATGCATTTTCGGCATGGCGCGTGGCCACGGTGAAACGTCTCGAGCCCCTGCCGGGCTAATGCGACGGTGCCTGAACGATTTGCTGGCCGAGAAGGTCAGGGCTATTGAAGGTCCAGTCCCGGCGGGCGGGCTTTCGAGGCTTGAACATGGGCCGGTGACGCCACACTTGCTCGTGGCAGCTCTGACCGTCACGTTGCGCGCAAACAGGAGACACCCAATGGCTACGTTGCCTGCGCTTCAATATCTCGACAAGGCGCTTACAACCGTCCGCGACATGGGCCTCAGGACGGAAAGCGCGGGACAAGATCCGATCGTGGCGCTGCTCGAGCAGATCGCCGATCTCGACAAGGACAAGATCACGATCATCGCCCGAACATTGGGTGAGGCGTCGACGTTCAACGAGATCGTCAGAAACGAGATCTCCGCAATGAAGATCGGGGAGCGTTACAACGACATCGTCGAGAGCTTCAATTCGATCCGCGACGATGCCAAGTCCATGGTCGACCAGTTGGAGGACGGACGCATCTCGACATTCGAGCGCGTCAACAACGTCTGGATGAAGGTCTCTCGCGGCGATGTCTCGCAACGCTTCGACAAGATCCATAAGACCTATCTTGCGGTTGCCGCGGACAGCGCAGATCAGATCAAGCGCGAGCAGCGGATTCTGACCGCCTACCAGGATTACCGAGGCGCCTACAAGCAGGCGCAGATCCTGGCGCTTGAAGTCTTGAAGAAGGCTGAGGCGAAGTTGGAAGGGATCAAGGCCGACCTCACCAAGGCGTCGGAAGCGGTATCCGGCTTTGCCGGGAGCGAGCCCGCTGAGCGTGCCAAGCTCGAACTCGCGCGCGACGAGAAGCTGCGTGTCCTGCAGGACGAGGACAAACGCTACCAGATCGCCAAGGATCTCGCGGACAATCTGACCATCGGCTACAACACGACCGAAGTCATCATGACCCGTCTGTTGCAGACGACCAATGCCAAGGAGCGGGTCTATCAGCAGGCCATCACCTTCTTCTCGACCAACGAGGCTGTGCTGACGGCGCTGAAGGCGTCGTTCACAGGTCTCTTCGGCCTGCACGAATCGACCGCGACGCTGGAAGCCATGAAGAAGGGCGTCTCGGACAGCCTCGAAACCATCGGTGAGATCGGTAATCAGGTTCAGGAGGCGGCGATCAAGGCCGGCTATGGGCCTACGGTTCGCGCCGACGCGGTCAAGAAGCTGGTCGACTCCGTCGTCAGTTTCCAGGAACGCTCGCGTCACATCATCAAGGAGATGCGCACGATGGCCAGCCGCAACTCCGAGGAGATCAACGAGGCGGTGGAGGACGGCAAGCGACGCCTTGCACAGCTCGCCGTCGATGCGGCGGCGCTCGGGTAAGTCATTTATCGTCTGCTCTGGTGCAGCACTGGTAGCATCCCGAGGCGGGGGCCGGCTGGCCGGGCTCGCGCGTCGCTTGACACACCCAGGATCCCGCTCGAGGTCGCGTCATGGCCGCCGAAGTGAAGTCCCATCGTCCCCTCGACGACGTCATGATCGCCATGGACGTCGTCGATACGCTGCGCCACGACAAGCGGCTGGTGGAGCGGGAACTCGACGATGCGCAGCGGCGTCAGGAGTTGATCGAACGGCTCCGGGATATCTACAAAGGGCAGGGCATCGAGGTTCCCGATCGAATACTCGAGGATGGCGTCAAGGCTCTGGAAGAGAAGCGGTTCGTCTATACGCCGCCGGCGCCCTCTTTCGAAGTCCGGCTCGCTCGCCTGTATGTGACACGGGATGTGTGGGGAAAGCGGGTCGGAGTCGCTCTTCTCGGGGCCGCTGTGGTCGCGGGCGGCTGGTACCTGGCCTTCGAGCGGCCACGTGCGCTGGAAACGGCGGCCGTTGAGCGCGAGCTGGGTCAGGAACTCCCGGGTCGTGTCGCCAGTCTCGTCCAGCAGCTCGAGCGCGAGGCGAAGTCGCAGGCGGTGATTGCTGAGGCCCGCCAGATTGCCGAGGCGGCCCGCTCGGCCGCGCTAGGCGGCGGCCGGGAAGCGGCCCGTAAGGAGGAAGCTCGACTGGTGCAGATGCTGCAGCTGCTCCGTGCGGCCTACGACGTGCGTATCGTCAACCGGGAGGGCGAAGTTACAGGGCTTTGGCGGGTCCCTCGGGTCAATCCATTGAGCCGGAACTACTACCTTGTGGTCGAAGCGATCGACGCAACGGGGAAGGCTGTGCCCCGCGACATCCTGAATGAGGAAACCGGGCAACGCGAGACGGTGACCAAGTGGGCAGTAAGAGTGCCGAAGTCTGTGTTCGACGAGGTGCAGGCCGATAAGCTCGACGACGGTATCATCCAGAAGGCCATTCTTGGCTCGAAACAGCGCGGCGAGCTGGAGCCCAGCTGGCGTCGCGAGGTTTCCGGCGGCGCCTTGACGAGGTGGTGAGGATGCAGAGCGGCCAGCAGACCCTCGCGGGGATCGAGGAGGCGTTGCGGGACCTGAAGGCCCAGCGGGCCGGCATCACCAATGAATTGGAGGTGGCGAACCGCGAGCGGGTCGGTTTCGTGGCCGAGCGGCTTGCGGCACTGCGCCGGCTTGCGGCCATACGTGCGCGGGATGCCTCCGCGGATGGGGTTATCGACGAGGCCGACAATCTCGCACACCAAGTCCGCGGCATCCTCGAAGCCCGTCTCCGGACAGTAAAGGGACTGGAGGAGCGACAAGCCAAGGCGGAGGCTGAGCGCGCGACTCAGGTGGCGCGGCAGGATGAGCTGACCCGCCGCATCGCGGTTCTGGAAGAGCAAATCGATACATTCGGTGCGGCGGCCCGCGCTTCTCTGGCTCAGGACAAGGCGCACATCGCACTGTCGGAGGATCACGCAGCGCTCGAAGCAACACTGGCGAAGGCCGTCGAGAAGGCCGAGCAGGTGACGCGGGACGAGCACGAGAAGGGGTTACCCTACCGCAACGATCCGCTGTTCATGTATCTGTGGCGCCGAGAATTCGGTTCGCCTCGCTATCAGGCGAGCGGGCTCGTGCGGATGCTCGACGAGTGGGTGGCCGGGCTTGTCAGGTACTCCGATGCCCGGGCGAACTACGCACTGCTGACCGAGATCCCGGTGCGCCTGAGGGCGCATGCCGAGGACCTGAGGCGTCAAGTTCAGGCGACCAAGGCGGCGCGAGACGAGATCGAGGCCCAACGGACGCGTGAGCTGGCGGGAGGCGATCTCATTGCCGAACTCAGGCGTGAGCGCGAGCGGCAGGCTGATCTCGACAACGAACTCGAGCGGATCACGTCGGAACTCACCGAAACGGGAAGTCAGCTCAGGATCTACGCCAAGGGCGAGGATCAATCCTTTATTGCAGCGGTCGCGGCTTACGCGACGTTTCTCGAGCGCGAGCCGCTGCGACGGCTCATTGGGCAGGCCGCGGCGACGGAGACGAAGGAGGATGACGCGGTCGTCGAGGACGTTCGTCGACTTGGACAAGCCATCGACGATCTGGAGGCTGGCAACGTCAACCGGCGCAGGCGTCTCGACCAGATTGCCGAGAGACAGGTCGAGCTGGCGCGCCTGGCTTCAAATTTTCGTCGACAACGCTACGACGACGTCGGTTCCGAATTCAACGATGGTCCGCGGGTCGAGGACCTGCTGCAGATGCTGCTCCGGGGGGCGATCACGGCTGCGGACTACTGGATGTGCATGCAGCAGCAGCAGCACTGGCGCCATCGCCCCGGCGATCCCTGGCGGCGTCAATCCGGCTTGCCACCGTTCGGTGGGTTTCCCAGTGGCTGGGGAAGCATGGGGCGAGGGCGCAGGCGTGACGACGATGATGACGATGACGATGACGATGATCGGCGACGTGGGGGCTTCAGCACAGGTGGTACCTTCTGAAGCACTTTGCTACGGACCCGATGCACGATCACATCGAAGGGGGCTCGATTTTCTGATGGCGAGCCTTTGCCGCACGTTCGAGAGCCGCGCAGCTGAGCTTGTCGAGACCGAGGCGGCCGGCCAGCATCTCAAGGAACCGGACCTCCTCCAACCGCACCTTCAGGTCGGTTGCGGCGACTTCTGCGCAGAGGACGTAAGCAGTCTCCTCCAAGTGTTCGGGCAGCGCGTCGACGATCAGGTCTAGAACCTTATCGAGGCCCGATGGACTGGCGAGCACCTTGCCGCAGTCCTGGGATTCCTTGACCAACCAGTCATAGTCGTAGTTCAGGAAGGGCGGGAGTTCCTTGACGATCGAGCCGATGCGCTGAAGCTCGTCGTCAGTGATGCGTCGGTCTACGGCCGCTGTCGTGATCATGGAGTAGATCAGGGCTTCCTCGGCAGACAGCGTGCTCATCGAATTCTCCAAGTCATTCTTCACAGGCTGGCCAGACATAGCTCGAAAATGAGCTGTTGCAAGGCACGCCTGCATTGACGCCGGGGGATGGCGCACCTAGGGTCGCCAGCCAATTCACCGAAGCAAGCAACCATGACCAACGCAATCGCTCCTGCCGAAATCGCCATAGCTGCTGAGGCTCGTGCCTGGCCATTCGAGGAAGCGCGCCGGCTGATCAAGCGGCTCGATGCGCTGGCGGGCGGAAAAGACAAGACGGTCGTTTTCGAAACAGGGTATGGCCCGTCTGGTCTGCCGCATATCGGCACGTTTGGCGAGGTGGCGCGGACCAGCATGGTGCGCCATGCCTTCGAGGTGCTGACCGAAGGCCGTCGTAAGACCCGACTGATCTGCTTTTCCGACGACATGGATGGGTTCCGCAAGGTGCCGGGTAACGTGCCCAACCAGGAGATGCTCGCCAATTACCTCGATGTGCCGCTGTCTCGTGTCCCCGATCCTTTTTTCGAGGCAGACGGCGGCATGCCTTCGGGGAACCGCGCGGCCGGGAAGTTCGAGAGTTTCGCGCACCACAACAACGCGCGGCTGCGGCGTTTCCTCGATCAGTTCGGCTTCGAGTACGAGTTTTTCTCGGCGACGGAGGCGTACACATCCGGAATGATGGATGCAACGCTGCTCCGGATGCTCGAGGTCTACGACAAGGTGATGGAGATCATCCTGCCGACGTTCGGCCCAGAGCGCCGCGCGACCTACTCGCCGTTCCTGCCGATCTCTCCGAGAACAGGTAAGGTGCTCTACGTGCCGATGGTCGAGCGCAACGCTTCCAAAGGCACGATCGTCTACATAGATCCCGATACGGGCGAGAAAGTGGAAACGACCGTGACGGGCGGAGCGGTGAAGTGCCAATGGAAGGCAGACTGGGCGCTCAGATGGACCGCGCTCGGGGTCGATTACGAGATGGCGGGGAAGGACCTGATCGATTCGGTCACGCTCTCCTCAAAGATTTGCAGGGCACTTGGCGGTACGCCACCCGAGGGCTTCAACTACGAGCTGTTTCTCGACGAGAACGGCCAGAAGATCTCCAAGTCGAAAGGGAACGGGCTCACGATCGAGGAGTGGCTGACTTACGCGAGCCCCGAGAGCCTGTCCCTCTATATGTTCCAGAAGCCCAAGACGGCGAAGCGGCTCTACTTCGACGTCATTCCGCGCGCGGTCGACGAGTACCTGACTTTTCTCGCCAAGTATCCGGCGGAGGAGCCGAAGGGACGCTTGGAAAATCCGATCTGGCACATCCACAGCGGCCATCCGCCTGCGGCGGAGCTGCCGATCTCGTTCGGGCTGCTGCTCAATCTGGTCTCCGCCTCGAATGCGCACGACAAGGCCGTGCTCTGGGGCTTCATCCGGCGTCATGCGCCCGACGCGACGGCCGAACGCTATCCGCTGCTCGATCAGCTCGTCGGCTACGCCATCGCGTACTACGATGCGTTCGTGAAGCCTGAGAAGACGTTCCGCGCTCCGACGCCAGAGGAGCGGACCGCGCTCGAGGCGCTTGATGCGGCGCTCGCCGATGCTCCGGCAGAGGCCGGTGCGGAGCAGTTGCAGAACATCGTCTATGAGGCTGGCAAAGCCAACGGATTCGCCGACAGTCTAAGGCAATGGTTCCAGGCGATCTACGAGGTGCTCCTCGGACAGACGCAGGGCCCGCGGTTCGGGTCGTTCATCGAACTTTACGGCGTTGCCGAGACCCGCGCCCTGATCGGAAAAGCTCTCAAGGGTGAGCTCGCCAAAGCTGCTTGAGTTTGCGAATTCGCTCGGTCGACCAAAGCTGGGGTGCCGCCGCGCGATCTGGCGCAGAGAACATGCGGCGCTCACCCCAGCGCCAAGCCAGCGCAAAGCCCGTCAGAAGTACGGCGCCTATGAGAACAGGATTGAACACCCAGTCGATCGTCAGGCCATAGGATGCGACAAGGAACGCGTCGATGCCTGCCGGCGGATGGAGTGTGCGCGTCGCCATCATGAGCAAAGTCGCCAGTCCGACGGCGATGGCGCTGGAGGTCTCGCCGGGTCCCACCGTGTAGAGAGCCATGAAGCCACCGAGGCAGGACAGCATATGGCCACCGATGATGGCGCGTGGCTGTGCCGGCTCGCTATCCGGCAGCGCCATCGCGAGGACTATGGACGTGACGAAAGGAACGCGGACCATCGGCTCAGCTGCCAGAATCGCCAGAGCCTCCATAATGCCGATGGCTGTCCCGGCGCCCACGGAACGATAGAGAGCAATCAAGTAAACGCGGCTCACACCGAACCTCTTTCTCTTTTCGGCTTGGATCACCCGGATTCAAGCGTCGGGTGGCGTGGCAGTGCTTGTTCCACGCCCAGAAAACCAGCCTTGGCCACGTCGGACAACCCCTGAAAGGGGCACTCATTACCTGCCGGACATCAGTTTCTTCGAAAGTTCGTCCAGGGCTCCCGAAATCGGATGGAACTCGAATCTTACGCGATGACGACCGGCGGGAACCGCCACGGCGCGGAACATGACATTGGCCCGGCGGATGACGGTTCCGGCGCCATTCACCGTTGCCAGCCACCAGGGGTGCCACACATCGCCGAGCACGAGGAAACCGGCTCGAGGCGCGGTAACGGCCACCTCGATGCGGGTGTTTTCGTAGCGCACGATGACAGCTTCGGCTTCTGTCTCTTTTTCGCTGTCTGGTCCGCCGGTCGACGCGGCAGCATGGTTCGGAAATGACGCTGCTTGGAACTCGGCGACGGCCGGTCCAGGGCGCGTAGTTTGGGCAGATAATCCGAGAGACGCGGCCTCGGAGCGATCGAGCAGGACAGTTTGGCGCGGATCGAACTCCGGCCAACGCCCGTCGGCAAGAATTCGTTCAAAATCGGCAGCTAGCGTCTTCTCGACGAAGAGGACGCGAGGAAGCGCGCGTGGGTTTTCATAAATGTAAGCGTCGGTCGTTCGGCCGACGAAGTTCAGGTCCTCGTCGCCGATGCGCCGGTCGAGGCGGGAGATCGGAACGGGACTGGCAATAAATCTCAATCCGAGAAGATCCGCGAGACGGCAGCGATACGATGGGAAAAGGGGGCTGAACGCCCGCTGCTCGTAGCCAGCGATGTAGTCACCCGCGCCGAGTGCGCGGGTGACGACGGCGGTTCGCAGGGGATTGTAGCCCAGCGTCTGGTCGAAGCCATGAGCCTCGGCGGCGTTCTGCCAGTCGAAGCCGATGCCGGCGACCTCGATGCGATCACGCCACTGTGTGCCGGCTCTGCGCCTGAGATGTTGCGACAAGAACGCAATCGTCTCGTTGCGCGTCTCGGGTTTTAGAGCCTCCAAGGCTCGATCGACCGGCTTTCCAGTCGCCTCGCTCGGTCCGTTGTTGATCGTGAGGTCGGCCCCGACGACGAGGGCGGGCAGAAACGCTGCGAGGCGGCCCACCGATGCGAACGTTGAACTGGGAATGGTCAGCACTAAGGCGGCAGCAGCTATCCAAACGACGGCAACAGTGAGCGGCACGAGTACGCTACCGAGCCGTCCGTGTGCGGCGGCAAGGCCCGCGCCGAGGCACACCAGGATGAAAAGCGTCATGATGTGACGCCGGATTGCAGAACGGTCGAACGAGAGACCACCGGTGAAGTGCAAGTGGACGAGATAGCCCACCAGAATGGACAAGAAGCCGCCCAGTAAGAACGTGGCGTCGGCTGGACGGCGAAACAGGGCGACGCCTGGGATCAGCTCGTAAATCAATCGAAACATCGGCGTTCTGTCGCCAAGTGCATAAACAAGTGCAATCAGCGCGGCTGCAGAGTAGCCGGCGATCTCCGAGCGTCTCAGAGCACCTCGCGAAAGGACCCCACTCAACAGCACGAGGCAAGGCAGGGCGCCCATGTAGAGCTGGCTCATGTTAGGCGAAAGCGTCAGCTCGGTTCGGTCCCAAGCCTCGCTGTAGGGCCCCCAATAGCCAAGCGCAGCATCCTTGATGCCGAACAGGTCGGGGACGAGAAGCGTGAGGATGGATGCGGGATGAAGGGAGCCACGTGCGGCTTCGGCAAACTCGATCGAGGGGCGGTTGGACCCCGCCAGGAAGACATATGTCAGCGCCAGCGGGAGTGCGGCGATCAGCACGGTCGTTATGGCAGCGGCCGAGAGTGGGGCAACGTCGCGACGCACAGCACGGGCCAGCGAAGGGGATGACAACCAGTCTGCCGCCACGACAATCGCCAGGAGGTAGCACGCGAGTAGGGCCACCTGGTCGGGTTCAGCCAGCATCAAGCCGGCCGCGACGCCGGCGGATGCGCCCCAGGCCATGCTGCTGCGCTCGCGGGCGCGCAGCAACAGCCAGAGGGTCAGCGCAAAGAAGGCGTAGCTTTGGATCTGGCCGATGTGCTGCATGCGCCATGAGGCCGAGCCGCCGAAGGCGAAACAGAGTGCCGCCACCGCAGCACCGCCAGGGTGCCAGCCGCGGTCCCGGAACAGCATGAGCACGGCGCCGGCGGCGATGCCCAGCAGAACGAAGACGTAGACGTCGAGCAGCCAGAAGTCGGGGCTCTTGCTCAAAGCGGCCAGAAGCAAACCCGGCGAGAAGATAAATGACTGGGGGTCTGCTATTTGAGGGACGCCGACGAAACTGTGAGGGTTCCAGGCCGGCGATTGCCCCGAATGGATCGCGCTGGCGAGAAACTGTAGCTGTGCCTGGAAGAGCGCTTTGGCGTCATAGGGGATCGTGACGCGACCGATAAGCCAGGGATACGCGAACAGCGCCCAGAGTGCCAGAACCAGGAACACGCACACTTGCCAGGATCGGCGAAGCTCACTGTCAATGACCCGTAGACGGTCCTCGGCCTTCGGCATCTGAGGCGACATTTCCGGGGGCCCCATCAACTGGCTGCATGAACCGCAATAAAGGCCATCCGTGCCTGGTTGTGGCCGAGATTTGGGTGATGTCGTCGGGCGGAGAAGCCTGCAGCTTTCAGCAAGGAGACGATCGTTTCCGCTTCGTATTGTTGCAGACCCAGTTCAGCGCGGACTTTGCGATAGTCGGAGAACAGAGTTCGCACGAGGCCAGCTGCCGCGGCCAGGGTAAATCCCTCACGCCACGCGAACGATAAAAGCGCAACCGCATCGGTCAACGGTCCTACCGAGGGTGGTATGATATCGGCAAGCAGAAGGCGGCTCTTGGGAGAGAGGAGGCGGCGCCAGTCTTGAAGACAGGTCTGGAGAACGTCCGATGGCAGGTATTGAACGACCGAGTTTGCGACGACGAGATCGACGGAGCCGCCGGGCAGGCTGGCCAGCTCGTCTGGGGCGATCACGACGATGCGTGGTTCCGAGGCGAAGCGCTTGAGCAACTCTGCACGCACGCTCGGAGCGGCATCGCAAAGGTAGAGACGTCGGCACTTACGCGCGACCAAGTCCGCACTCAGGGCCTCGCCGCAGCCGTAGTCGAGCACGACGGGGTTCCCATCACCCAAATTGGCGACGATCCCGTCGGCTATGCAGCGGTAGTGAGCCTCCCGATGACGTTGGCTGACGTAAATTGTGGGCTTGTCGTCCCAGTACTCGATCCAACTCATTCCGACCGAACTCTCCTCCCTCACTTTCGGCGCCTTCTCGCGGGGCTCTCATGGGCCATGGACGCCACGGGTATTGCGTGCCCCGGTGCTCCTGAACAACAGATGAACCATGCGCCGTTGACGGAACCCTAGAGCTCCCAACGGGCGAGCGGCTTGCGTGCGGGCGAGACCTAGGACTACTGATTGACCGAGCTAGATAGGGATGAGGCGATGACGACCAACAAGAAGAAGGTACTCTTCACGGATTCCATGGGCAGTGATGGGATCGAGATCCTGAAGGCGCGGGGTGACGTTGAGGCCATTCCCTTCAACTACTTCATGAAGGGCGCGGAGTATCAGGCACTTCTGAAGTCGCAGGCGCCAGTCCACGGCGTCATCCTAGGTGCGACGCCGTTCGGGGAGGCGGATTACGTAGCATCCGGCGGGGTAGAAGTCGTCGCGCGGACGGGGGTGGGTTACGACGCCATCGATATCCCAGCCATGACGAAGCACAAGATCCCTGTGATGATTGCGGGAACAGCCAACTCGCCTTCGGTCGCCGAGCAGGCGATGACGTTCATGCTAACCTTGGCGCGGAAGGGGCCGCAGCTGACGCGCCTCGTCGCCGAAGGTCGTTGGGCGGAACGCCTGAAACCTGAATACGTCGCCGTGGATATGTTCGAGAAGACGGTGCTGATCATCGGCTTCGGTCGGATCGGCACGCGGACTGCGAAGCGCTGCCTGGCCATGGAGATGACAGTTCTCGTCTTCGATCCCTATATGAAGCCGGAGACGATCAAGGCGGCGGGCTGTGAGCCGGTCTCGGATCTCGATGCAGCGCTGCCGCGGGCCGATTTCGTAACCATCCATTGCCCGAAGACGCCCGAGACGGTCGGCATGTTCAACGCGGCGCGGCTCAAGAAGATGAAGCGCACCGCCTATCTGGTATGCACAGCGCGGGGCGGGATCATCGACGAGGTGGCTTTGCATCAGGCGCTCGTCGACGGCACTTTGCCGGCCGCTGCACTCGACGTGTTCGATCGTGAACCGCCAGACGCGACAAATCCGCTGTTCAAGCTGCCGAACATTATCCTGTCGCCGCACATGGCGGGGGTCACGGCAGAAGCGATGCAGCGAATGGCGGTCGAGGCCGCGAAGAACGTGTTGTCGGTGTTCGACGGAAATCCGCGGAAAGAGAATGCCGTCAATACAGAAGTTTTCAACTGATTATCTGTGTTCATAATAACAAACTTCAAAACGGGATCCGTGAGGGTCCCGTTTTCGTATTGAACGCCCTCCGCTGCGGCGATTGATCGTCCGCCGCAATGGACACAAAGACGAAGTCGGATTTGAAGCAACGGCTGGAACATTTCCGAGGGAGCGTAATTCCACTCGTATCGTCTGCAACTCAGGCAGAACGAAAGGAGTGGCGAATGGCAACGCAAAGCAGATATCGAGATGATGACGACGATCACCGAGGCCCGAGCGGCCGCGTGCGGGATCCCGAGCACGACCGCCGTCTGCGCGGGAACGAGTCGGATCGGCTGTACGAGTCGCGCCATCGCGGCGACGACGGACGCGGGCGGGTGACCGATCCCGATCACGATCGCCGTCTGCGCGGGAACGAGTCGGATCGCCTGTACGAGTCGCGCCATCGCGGCGATGACGGACGCGGGCGGGTGACCGATCCCGATCACGATCACCGCTTGCGCGGGAACGAGTCAGATCGGCTGTACGAGTCGCGCCACCGCGGCGACGACGGACGTGGGCGCGTAACCGATCCTGACCATGACCATCGTCTGCGGGGGAATGAGACGGATCGGCTGTACGAGTCCCGCCACCGCGGCGACGACGGTCGCGGGCGGGTAACCGATCCCGATCACGACCACCGCTTGCGCGGGAACGAGTCGGATCGGCTGTACGAGTCCCGCCACCGCGGCGACGACGGTCGCGGGCGCGTGACCGATCCCGATCACGACCACCGTCTGCGCGGGAACGAGTCAGATCGGCTGTACGAGTCGCGCCATCGCGGCGACGACGGCCGGGGGCGCGTGACCGATCCCGATCACGATCGGCGTTTGACAAATTCCGATCGATACGAGAGCAGAGGGCGTTCCACCGGTCGCTATCGTGACGACGACGACGATCGTTCGTATCGCTCCCGGTCATCTTCGCAAAGCTCGCGCTACCGGGATGACGACGATAACGGACGTGGCAGGGAGCATTACGACTCCGACGCAGACCGTTACCGCGATTCTTCGGGGCGCTTCACTCGCCGCTAAGCCGTCGAAATCAGAGCCCGGCCGCCCTCCTTTGGGGCTGGCCGGGCTCACTCTTGCCAAAGGCGCGGCCATAGCCTCATGGCAAAGACAAAAGCACTTGCGCGAGAGGTTGCCGACGCGAAGGCAGCCGGTCTGGTGTATGTTTCAGATCAGGACCCCGGTATCACGCGATCCGTGAGGGGGAGCGGCTTCAGCTATCGCAGGCCCAATGGCGAACCCGTTGAGGCCGAGCATCTGGCCCGCATCAAATCACTGGCTATCCCCCCGGCCTGGCGCGAGGTGTGGATCTCGCCTTCAGCCAACGGCCACATTCAGGCGAC
>LNFM01000949.1_pt1 | contig 68657 bp, 59 predicted proteins | sample 596031 | NCBI WGS metagenome assembly LNFM01 (sample SAMN04254537, study PRJNA301005) | activated carbon metagenome | isolation source: dual media filters at the Ann Arbor, Michigan drinking water treatment plant | place: USA: Ann Arbor
GCCGATCACCCAGCCGGTATCGGGCTGGATCGGCGCCACAGCGTGCAGTTCGGCGTGGAGGGCCTGGTCGCAGAGGATCAGCGTGACGGGTATGCGGCCCGGCTCGTCGCCCAGGATCAGGCGTCCGACCGCCTCCGGAGCCATGCCCGCCATCACCGGGATACGCAGACCGGGCGCGGCGTTGATCTCGATGACCGCGCCCTGCTCGACATAGGACCGGCCGATATCGTCGGTCATGTAGTCGATGCCGCAGATCGAGAAGCCGAACGCATCGGCGAGAGATTCGGCCATCCGAAGAATGTCCGGATGGGTTTGGCCGGTCACATTGAAATAGACGGCGCCGGTCAACAGCAGCGGCACCTTGCGGAGGCTGATCCTGTGCCCGGCCGGAACGACGTCGGCGAGAGTGACCTCCTGGCGCCGCAGCTCGGCATGAAAATCGTCATCGAGCGGGGTTTCGCCGACGAACCCGCCCGGCCGCTGTGCCGCGGCGATCGACCCGTTGCGTTCCGCGACGAGATCGGCAAGGGTCCGCACCCCGTCGCCGATCACATGCGGCGAATCACGGCGGATAACACAAGCGACCTTGCCGCGGACCACGAGGAGGCGGTGAACGTCGCCGGGTATGTACCGTTCGATCATGACCGGGGCGGCGGTGTGCTCGCGTGCGAGGTGGAACGCCTTGCGAAGGCCAGGCATATCGCTGATTCTCAGCGTCACGCCGACACTACGATCCCGATCGGTGGGCTTGACGACGCAGGGCCAGGAAATGCGGCGTGCAGCCTCTTCGAGATCCTGTTCTTCATTGACCAGCACATGCGGAACGACCGGAACGCCCAAAGCCTCGAACAGGGCCTTGGCCAACTGCTTCTTGCCGGCCCACCGGCCGCCGAGCAGCGAATCCCGGATCGACATGGACTCGAAGAAGGTTCGGCCGTTCTTGCCCCAGCCATATTGCCAAAACCTCTGGAGAGACAGCAGCGGCAGATAGGGGATGCCCCTGCCGTGCGCTCCCTGCATCAGGATCTTGGCCTGATAATCGGGATGATGCTGGCGGCACAACTGCCACAAGGCGCCGAAATAGTGTTTCAGCCGATCATCGGAAAACGAATCGAGTCCGTTGAACAGGGTGACGACGGCCGAAATGGCCGTCGCGGTGACCCGTTCATGGTGGCAGCCGATGTAGACGAACACCTGCCCGCCATCCTCGAACGCCGATGCCGTCCGGACGAAGCCGCGAAGCTCGTTCAGTGCCGCGAGAGCCAGGGCGGCGAGGAAGTCGGCAAGCCCCACCGGCGTTTCGAGGGAGAGCGGCCGTCCGCCCCCGGCGCGTCCTTCATGCTGGAACCAGGCGCCGAACGCGCCGAGGATCACGTCGGTTCGTGACCGGGCAACGCGCAGGTCGTCGTCCTCGATCAGCAGGCTGGCGAGCACGCCCGCTTCGGTTGCGTAGGGATTGGGTCCCCGAAAGGATTTCAGCAGCTGGAACTTGATCATCCGGCACTCAGGCGGGCTTGCGCGCGTGGCAGTAGGAGAGCTGCCAGCCGACCACGCACCGGTCCCGGGTCTGGCGGATGGTGAAATAGTCGTCCAGCGCATGGTCTATCACGTCGAGGCTGGCCACCAGCCCGAACAGCCCCTTGAAGAACACCGGAATGTCGCGCCGGCTGGGGAAGATCCATGGCACGTCGCGGACCTCTTCGACGACGCCGGTGAAGCCCAGTATCGCGCAAATTCGCGCCATGCTTCCGGGCTCGGGAAAGTTTCCCGCATGCCCGGCCGGGCAATGGTCCCTCACGAAGACGTTGAGCCAGCGGGCGAGATTGCTGCCCGCGGCGACATCGCAGACGGCCAGTTCGGCACCGGGCTTGAGGACGCGATAGGCTTCGCCGAGCGTCGCACCGTGCGAACCGCTGTGATGGAGGCCGATCAGGCCAAGCGCGACGTCGATCGAGTGATCGGGGATGCTGTAGAAATGCTCGACCGGATTGTCGATGATCCGGTAAGCCGGATTGAGCCGCGCCCGCAATGCCGGGCTGGGTTCCACGCAGACGTTGGTGACCTTGCCGTTCAGCCGCCGGTGCACCTCGTCGGACAGGTAGCCGCCGGCCGCCTGGATATCGAGCACCGTCATCCCTGGCCCCAGCGTCACATAGCCGAGCAGGGTGTCACGCTCGTTGTCGCGCACGCTGGCATAGTCGCGCATCGCCTGCGGCGACGACACGGTGGGAAAACTGTGGGTCCTAGCGGAATCCGTCACCGTCGCGCCCATCCGTCAACAAAAGGATACAATACCGACTTCTCGCCTGCCTGCTTCCGGACTGGCTAGCGCCTGGCGATCGGGCGCGCGGCCGTCAAACAGGTATTGTGTCCCCGCATTTCGCATTTGACTATGGCTTCCTGGCGGCGTCTTCCTTCTGGATGAAGGCCACCAGCGTGCGTGCGTCGGGTACGCCGGTCTCGGGGATCCCGGCCGACTTCTGGAAGGCGAGCAGCGCTTCCTTGCTCGATGCGCCGTAGAGCCCGTCGGGCGTGCCCTGGAACAGGCCTTGCGCCTTCATCTTCTCCTGCATCCACTTCAGGGTGGACTGGCGCAGCGCCGCGCGGGCGTCGCCCACCGTCACCTCGACCAGCTGGGACTGCTCGGTCACCTTGTAGGGAGCGAAGAAGTTCATCAGCTGGGCGACCGCCGTCTCGAAGCGCAGCGCCGGCTGCGTCATGCAGTAGTTGCGCACCATCTGGCCGACGACCGCCGCCTCGGTCACCGGCGACACGTCGAAGGTCTGGGCCTGCAGCCGGTTGATGCCGGTGAGGTAGCCCTCCATCCACGACATGTAGGGCATGACGTCCTGGGCGCTCTTGTCCACCGCGGCCATGAAATCCGAGCATGGCCGGGCGCCGATGCCGCGGACGATGTAGTTGCCCTTGGGATCGGAGGCATGGGCGCCCTGGGCCGCCATGGCGGCGACCAGCAGGGCCGCGGCGGCCGTCGTGCGGATGAAACTGTTCATGTCGACTCTACTCACGGTTGGCTGGCGTCGCGGGAGTGCGGCGGCGGAGTGTAGCGGCAGGGCGCGCGGGAGACAAGGCAGCCAGCCGGAGGCCCCGTCGCCCCGATGCCGGAAACCGGCCATTTTCCGCCCGCCGGAAAACCCCTGGCAACACCTTGGCGGGCCAAGCGAAAATGCGAAAAATTTTTTGCTTGATTCCGGGGGTCGAAACCCATATTTGACTGTCTGCCCAATAGTCGCACGTGCCCATAGGCGCCGGCACAACGTCCCTCGGGATGAGGCGTCATATAGCAACGACGGTGAGGGCTTTTTTGGTCTCAGTCGGCTGTCCAAAAGCCGGCGACACTGAAGAGGCACACCATCTTTGCCCCATGTGCGGATCGGTCCTCCTGTTCCAACCTAAGGCACCCACCGGAGCTTCGCCGCGGTTGGCGTCGCTCCATTTCGGTCTGTAGGAATCTTCGCGGGTTCGGCGCCTCCATCGCGTCCCCTGTGCGGAAACCTGCCGGCAGCAATGAAGGTAGGGGATCGGTCTTATGGCGACCCAACGCGTCCTTGACTATCTTGCCACCACGCGGCCGGAAGGCCCGTGCCTCGTCGTCGATCTCGACGTCGTTCGTGAAAACTATCTGGCGTTCGCCCGGGCGCTGCCGGAAACCCGCATCTTCTACGCGGTGAAGGCCAATCCGGCGCCGGAAGTGCTGAACCTGCTGGCCGGGCTGGGCTCGAGCTTCGACACCGCCTCGGTGACGGAGATCGAGATGGCGCTGGCCGCCGGCGCGACGCCGGACCGCATCTCGTTCGGCAACACCATCAAGAAGGAACGCGACATCGCGCGCGCCTTCGCGCTCGGCATCGACCTCTATGCGGTCGACTGCGTCGAGGAGGTGGAGAAGATCGCGCGCCAGGCGCCAGGCGCCCGCGTGTTCTGCCGCGTGCTGGCCGACGGTGCCGGCGCCGAATGGCCGCTGAGCCGCAAGTTCGGCTGCGTCCCGGCCATGGCCGTCGGCGTGCTGGAAACGGCCAGGGACCTTGGTCTGTCGCCCTACGGCATCTCGTTCCACGTCGGCTCGCAGCAGGGCAACGTGGGCGCGTGGGACAGTGCGCTGGCCGACGCCTCCATGGTGTTCCGCGCCCTGGCGGAACGCGGCATCCAGCTGTCCATGGTCAACATGGGCGGCGGTTTCCCGACCCGGTACCTGAAGGACGTGCCGAAAGTGGACGCCTATGCGCAGGCGATCTTCGGCGCGCTGCGACGACATTTCGGCAACCGTCTGCCCGAGACCATCATCGAACCGGGCCGGGGCATGGTTGGCGATGCCGGCGTGATCAAGGCCGAGGTCGTGCTGATCTCGCGCAAGTCCGACGAGGACAATGTGCGGTGGGTCTATCTCGACATCGGCAAATTCGGCGGCCTGGCGGAAACCATGGACGAGTCGATCCGTTATCCCATCCGCACCCCGCGCGATGGCGATGCGGTCGCACCCTGTGTCCTGGCCGGCCCGACATGCGATTCGGCGGACGTGCTGTATGAACGGACCCCCTACCCGCTCCCCATTTCCCTGGAGATCGGCGACGAGGTTCTGATCGAGGCGACGGGCGCGTACACCACCACCTATGCGTCGGTTGCCTTCAACGGATTTTCGCCCCTCCAGGCGATCGTCATCTAAGGCACGGACATGATCGTGATCCGCAACGAAACGGCGCCGGACATTCCGGCGCGGGAAATCCTGCTGGACCGGGCCCTGCCCGGCCGGCACCTGAAAACCTGCGAGAAGCTGCGGCGGGGCCAGCGCCCCGCCGAGGGCCTCGCCTTCAGCGCCTGGCAGGGCGCAAGGCTCGCCGGCACGGTCCGGCTGTGGCATGTCGAGGCCGGTTCGGCCGGCGACGCGCTGCTGCTCGGCCCGATCGGCGTGCTGCCCGAATGCCAGGGCCTGGGCATCGGCACGCTGCTGATGGACCATGCGCTGGCGCAAGCCTCGGCCATGGGCCACCGAGCGGTGATCCTGGTGGGCGACGCGCCCTATTACGAGCGGTTCGGCTTCTCGCCGGCGCCGACCGCCAGCCTCACCCTGCCCGGCCCGTTCGAACGCGACCGTTTCCTGGGCCTGGAGCTGGTGGCCGGCACGCTTGCCGGCGCCATCGGCATGGTGAAGGCCGGCAAGCGCCTTGACGCGGGAGACGACCGACGCCGCGCCGCGCTGATCGAATTCAGGCAGGCGGCCTGAGGCCGCGCCACATTCCGGTCCCGGCCGGGACGTGACATGTCAATGACACGGAACGGCTCTACTATCCGCCGGGACAGGGGAGCCGTTCCCATGAGAAAACCAGGAGGCGCCCCTTGAACGCATCGTCCATCCACGCCCGCTTCGACGGCCCCATCGTGATGATCGGCTTCGGCTCGATCGGCCGCGGCACGCTGCCGCTGATCCTGCGGCATATCGAGTGCGACCGGGACAAGTTCACCGTGATCGATCCCGAGGACGAGCACCGCGACATGGTGTCCCACGCCGGGGTGAACTTCATCCATGACGGCATCCGGGTCGACAACTACCGCGACCTGCTGACGCCGTTGCTGACCGCCGGACCGGGCCGGGCCTTCGTCGTCAACCTGTCGGTCGACGTGTCGTCGGTGGCGATCATGGAGCTGTGCAAGGACCTGGACGCGCTCTACATCGACACCGTCGCCGAACCGTGGCTGGGCTTCTACACCGACACCAGCCTGTCGGTGTCGCAGCGCTCCAACTACGCGCTGCGGCAGGCCGTGCTGGACCTGCGCACGCGCCGTCCCGGCGGCCCGACCGCGGTCAATTGTTGCGGCGCCAATCCGGGCATGGTGTCGTGGTTCGTCAAGCAAGCGCTGCTCAATCTGGCCAGCGACATGGACATGAAAGTCGAGAAGCCCGCCAGCCGCGAGCAGTGGGGCCGGCTGATGCGGCAGGTCGGCGTCAAGGGCATCCACATCGCCGAGCGCGACACCCAGCGCGCCCGCGATCCCAAGCCGAAGGGCATCTTCGTCAACACCTGGTCGGTGGAAGGCTTCATCTCGGAAGGCCTGCAGCCGGCCGAGCTGGGCTGGGGCACCCACGAGAAGGCGCTGCCGCCCGAAGGCCGGACCCATGAAGGCGGCTGCGGCGCGGCGATCTACCTGCTGCGGCCCGGCGCCGGCACCCGCGTCCGCTCGTGGACGCCGACGGCGCAGGCCCAGCACGGCTTCCTGGTGACCCACAACGAGGCGATCTCCATCGCCGACTATTTCACCGTGCGCGAGGGCGGCGAGGCGGTCTACCGGCCGACCTGCCACTACGCCTATCATCCCTGCGACGACGCGGTGCTGTCGCTGCACGAGATGGCCGGCGCCGAGTGGCGGCGGCAGGACGACTGGATCATCCTGGACGAGCACGACATCGTCGACGGCATCGACGAGCTGGGCGTGCTGCTCTACGGCCACGGCAGGAACGCGTACTGGTACGGCTCGCAGCTGTCGATCGAGGAAACCCGCGAGATCGCGCCCTACCAGAACGCCACCGGCCTGCAGGTGACCTCGGCGGTGCTGGCCGGCATGGTCTGGGCGCTGGAGAACCCCGACCGGGGCGTGGTCGAGGCCGACGAAACCGACTTCGAGCGGTGCCTCGAGGTGCAGCGTCCCTATCTGGGTCCCGTCGTCGGCGTCTACACCGACTGGACCCCGCTCGCCAACCGCGAGGGCGGCCTGTTCCCCGACGACTACGACGCCGACGATCCGTGGCAGTTCGCGAATGTGATCGTGCGGTAGCAGCAAAGACAGGAGCCAACCCGCACGCGAAAATTGACGAATCGTTACATTCGAACTACTGTAAACAGTAGCTAACAAGCTGGCTGTTCCGTAAGGGCAGCAAATCCTATGGCCACCTTCGGGTGGCCATAGTTGCTTACGGGGGGATTTTGCATCTTTTTTACATCGATGAATCGGGCGATCTCGGGGCCATGCCAGCCAACCCCGCCCCAACCGGAAATGATCAGCCGATCCTGGTAGTGGGCGCTCTCATTGTCGAAGCTGCGCGACTCGAAGCCCTGACGTTGGATTTCCTCCATCTCAAGCGACGCTTCTATCCAGGCCTCCCTTATCCAAGTGCAAATCATCTCGACAAGATTATTCCAGAGATCAAGGGCGCGGATATTCGCCGGCAAGCAACCCGCGGAGGAAGAAATCAACGGCGCCACGCAATCGGTTTTCTAGACAAGATACTCCTTATGCTCGATGCGCATGGCATTCGCCTCTTGTGTCGTATCTGGGTAAAGGCTCCGGGAGCACCGCTGAATGGACGAGCCATTTACACATCCTCTATCCAGTGGATGTACTCCTCATTCGAGAACTATCTGGCCAGCAAAACCAGCGTCGGCTTCTGCATCGCAGATAGTCGGGACCATCTCAAGAATGTCTCGGTTGCACATTCCATTTTCACCCAGAAATTTCGGGCATCGTCGCCGACTTACGCCCGCATGCTGGAGCTTCCCACTTTCGGGCACAGCGAGAACCATGCCGGCCTCCAGTTGTGCGATATCGTCTGCTCGGCACTGCTGTATCCCATTGCGGCGGAAGTGTACTGCACAGGACACGTGTCCAACATCCATGTCCAGCCAGGCGCGGCAGCGTTGAGGCAACGCTTCGGCCCGGCGATCAAAGAAATGCAATTCCGCTATCGCGAACCGCTCGGCAAGTGGAACGGTGGCATCGTCGTATCTGATCCGATTGGCCAGAGAAACGCGTCTCTGCTGTTCCAGTAACCGTCAGTTGGTCCGGTCCAGATCCCTGAACGTCCGCGCGATCCGGGCACGGACCTCGTCCGGCTGGCTTTCGACGGCGCGGCCCAGATTGCGCAGGGCGCGGCGCAGGCCGTGGACCTGATCGAGAAGCGACAGGATGACCGGCACGTCCTCTTCCCGCACCTCGAGTTTTTCGGTGAGGAGATACACCAGCCGCACGCGGGCCACGTCTGCCTCGCTGAATTCGGCCATGCCCGCCCGGCGTTGCGGCCGGACCCAGCCGCGGCGGACGATCATGCGCAGCCGGCGGGCGGAAATCTCGCCCACCGCGGCGACGACGTCTTGTTCCGTCAGGCCCATGATCACTCCTTCATCCCGGCGCGCGGGTTGTAGGCGTGGCTCTCGCGCCACGATTTCATGAACGTCTCCAGCTCATCGTCGATCGCCGCCGGCATGACGATCTTGAGCTTCACCCGCTGGTCGCCGGCCGCCCGGTTCCTGCCGGCGGGCACGCCCCTGCCGCGCAGCCGCAGGGTCTGACCCGAGCTGGCGCCCTTGGGGACGGTCAGGCTGACCTTGCCGGTGATGGTGGGCACGGCGACCTTGCCGCCCAGCACCGCTTCGTCGATGGAGATCGGCAGCTCGACGACGATGTCGTCGCCGTCGCGCTCGAACAGCGGGTGCGTTCCGACCTGGATATCGACCAGCGCATCGCCGTCCGGGGCGCCGTTCATGCCGGGCATGCCCTTGCCCTTCAGCCGCAGGGTCTGGCCCGAGCGGGTGCCGGGCGGGACGGCGATGTCGAGCGTCCTGCCGTCGGGCATGGTGACCCGCCGCTTGGCGCCGTTCACCGCGTCGAGGAAATCCACGGGAAGCTGGTAGCGCAGGTCCTGGCCGCGCATCTGCCGCGGGCCGCGTCCGGCGGCGCCGCCGCGGCCGCTGCGCTGGAACATGTCGGAGAACAGGTCGGAGAGGTCGGCGAAATCGTCGAAGCCGGCCGACGACTGGTAGCGGCCGCCGTCGGCGTCGGCATATTGCCGGTAGAAGTCCTGCTGCGACGGCCGCGCGGTGCCCGAGGCGTCGATCTCGCCCTTGTCGAACCGGGCGCGCTTGTCGGCGTCGCCGACGATGTCGTATGCGGCGGAGATGGTCTTGAACCGGTCCTCGGCCTTCTTGTTTCCCGGATTGAGGTCTGGATGCGCCTCCTTCGCAAGCTTGCGGTAAGCCTTGCGAATGGCGTCCTGGCTGGCGTCCCGGGCGACGCCGAGGACCTTGTAGGGATCTTCATTCAAGGGGCGATACCTCTGGGGATTCAACGCTTGCCCTCAATATGGTGCCGATTCCGCGGTTCCCAAGAGGCACGGCCGCGAAACAACGGCGCGCAACCACCTGTCGGGCGACGCTCGATCCGGATATCCTCCAGCGCATGACGCTCCGCTCCTCCTGGCGCCGCCGGTCCCGCGCCTTCCGCATCGCCGCCGGAACGCTCGCCGTGCTCGCCTCGGCGGTGCTGCTGCTGTGGATTTCGCGGGCGGCGCTGACCGAGTGGGCGATCGAGGACAGCATCGACAGATTCGGCCTCGGTCCCTCGGAGGTGAGGGTGACGGAGTTGGGGCTGGCACGGGCGGAAATGCGCCTGGTGTCATCGGGCGCGGGGACCATCGAGCACATCCATGTGGAGTACGGCGTGGGCGACCTGCTGCGCGGCGAGATCAAGCGCATGGTCGTGGACGGCGGCCGCATCCGCTTCGCCTGGAAGGACGGCAAGCTGGTCCCGGCGATCACGCCCAGCGAGGGGCCCATCAGCCTGCCGCTGGATCGGCTGGAGATCAGGAATTCGACGCTGACGTTCGACGTGGAAGGCCAGGAGATCGTCGCCGACGTGTCGGGCACGGTGACCGGCAAGGACAACATGGCCGCCAACCTGACGATGGCGTTGCGCGCGCCGCAGGGGCGCATGAAGGGCCGGGTGACCGGCGCCATGAAACCGGACGGCGCACTCGACGGCACCTTCACGGTCACCGGCGGCGACCTGGGCGTCGGCACGGTGAAGGCGGAGGGGCTGACCGGTGCGCTGCGGCTGGTGACCAGCGCGCAGGGCGTCGAGCTGATCGACGGGGCGTTCGGCGTCGCACAGATTTCCGGCGGCACCGGTCCGCTCGGTCCGGGGCGGCTGTCGGCATCGCTGCGCCAGCCGCAGAACGTGCTGAACGTGTCGCTGCAGTCGAAGCCGGTCTCATTCTCGTTGCAGGCGGACGGCGCCATGCCGAAGGCGGGCGTGCCGTTCACCATGGAAGGCACCGCCGACGCGGCCTTCGTCAGCGCGCTGGCGGGCGCCGACAGGCCGGCGACCGGCGGTGTGCATCTGACGGCGACCGGGATTGCGCCTCCCGGGCCGACCATGCAGGCGGCGTTCGCGTCGGGACTGGGCGACTGGCTGCGTCTGGGCAAGGCGCAGGGCGCGCTCGACGGCACCGTCGGCGGCCTTCGCATCCCCGGAACGGTGGCTGTGGATGACGCGGTGCTCTCGCTCGAGGTCACGCTGGCGGGCGGCGCGCTGGCGGTCACCACGCCCAAGGGCATTACCGTCAGCGGCATGACACTGGACCCGTCGATCGCGGCCAAGGACAGCCTGTTCGCCGGCAATTCGACCCTGTCGGTCGCGCCCGCGCCGGGCGCGCCGTTCCTGGCCATCACGCCACGGGCCGGTTCCGACAGGCTGACGGTGAGCGGCGGCGTCAGCTACGAGACGCCTGCCCTGTTCGTCCGCGGCGACGTCGCGGGCGAGGCGTCGCTCGATCCGTCGCAGTGGCTGGCGTCGGCGCGGGATGTCGCCGCGACGGGCGATCTGAACCTGACGGCGGCGCTGGCACTGAAGCTGCCGGAAGGCCGGAGCCTGCCGTCGGCGGAACTGGCGCTGGCGGGTAAGTATGACGTCGGTCCCAAATCCATCGGGTTGACCGCCGACAGCGGCGCGCTCGCCTTGCGCAACGCCCATTGGGGCGAGACGATCTCGCTTCCCGGCACGTCGCGGCTGGTGCTGCGGCCGGGCGCGACTTACGCCAGGGACCGGTCGACCGGCGCGGTCGCGGCGTCCGCCGTGCTGCAGCCCTTCGCCTGGACCGCGACGCTCAAGCGCGAGGGCGCCGAACCCGGCAAGGCGACGCTGGGCGCCGGGCGGATGGCGCTGACCATCGACAAGGACGGCCTGAAGGCGGTGCTGGACAGGGGCCGCGTCGAGCTGCCCGACAGCGGCGTGGCGGCGCGCGGGATTTCCGCGACCGTCACCCGGACCGGCGACGCGACCGGCATCAAGGCCGCCATCGCCGATCTGCGCGGCACCGGCGAACCGGCGCTGTTCTCGTCCATGAAAGCCAGTCTCGACGCGCGCATTGCCGGCTCGAAGGCGGCCTTCTCCGCCGGCCTGACCGGCGCGGGCAAGGTTCTCAGCCTGACGGCCAAGGGAAGCCACGACCTGGACAGCGGCAAGGGCAACGCCAGCGTCACGCTGAAGCCCATCGACCTGTCGGGCGACGGCGCGCTGAAGGCGCTGTCGCCCAGGCTGGCGGCCGGTGTGACCAAGACAGGCGGCACCGTCAGCGGCGAGGGCACCGTTCACTGGGGCGACGGCGCGCTGCCCGGCACGCTGACGCTGGCGCTGAAGGACGTCTCGGTGGCCGGCGAAAGCCTCAACCTGTCGGCGCTCAATGGCGGCGTGCGGCTCGACAGCCTATCGCCGATCCGCTCGGCGGCCGGGCAGCGCCTGTCCGGCACGCTGCAGGTGCCGACGCTGAATGCGGTGCCGTTCGACGTCACGTTCCGGCTGGACCCAGGCAAGCTTGTGCTGGAGCGCGCCACCGCCAAGGTGTTCGACGGCCAGTTCGAGACCGAGAACGCCGAGATCGACGCAGCGACCGGCGACGGCCGGGTCGACCTGAAGGTCAGTGACATCAACATCGAGACCGCCTTCGCCGTGCTCGACCTTGAGCAACTGAAGGGCACCGGCCGGATCGGCGGAATGCTGCCGCTGCGGATCGAGGGCGGCAAGGTGGCGATCGAGAAGGGCCACCTGGAATCCTCGGTTCCCGGCACGCTGCAGGTCGGCGTGACGGCACTGGCGGACAAGCTCCAGAACTATGGCGAGAACGTCGACATGGCGTTCCGGGCGCTGACCGACTTCCACTACGACCGCATGGTGATCGATACCGACAAGCCGTTTTCCGGCGCCGGCAAGGCCATGTTCCGGCTGGAGGGCAACAACCCCAAGGTGATGGGCGGCCAGCCCTTCGTGTTCAACATCAGCCTGGAAACCGACTTCGACCATCTGACCGGGCTGCTGCTCGAGCTTTCCGGCGCGGCCAACACCGCATTGGGCTGGGGCGCCCGGGAACTGATCAAGAAATGAACTCATCAAGAAATAACCGCGTGACGTTGGCGAAGCGTAGCGAAATACCCTATCTTCTTGTGACGGGCTCCAGCGAATGAGAACAAGCGTGATGGATCAATCGTTTAGGCGGAGTGGCGGGTTGCTGGCGGTGATCGTGGCGGGTCTTTCCCTCGCCGCGTGCTCACCGACGGTCAAGGTGCAGGCCCCGAAGGAGCCGATCACCATCAACCTCAACATCAAGCTGGACGCCGATGTGCGCGTCAAGCTGGAGCAGCAGGCGAAGGAAGACGTCGCCAGCAAGCCGATTTTCTAGGATGACCGCGATGAAAAACACCCTGTTCTCCATTCTCACGGCGGCGGCGCTTTGCCTGACCGCGGCCGGCGGCATCGCCGCTCTCGACGCGGCGCCCGCCTATGCGCAGGCCAAGCCGCTCGACGCGCCGCGATCGAGCGGCGTCGTCGGCGAACGCTACGACGGCTACGCCGTGGTGCGCGACGCAAGCGCGCCGGCCGACGTGCGCAAGCTGGTCGAGGACACCAATGCCGAACGCCGCAAGGTCTACGCCGAACAGGCGACCGCCAAGGGCGCGCCGGCCGAGGAGGTCGGCAAGGTCTATGCCGGGCAGATCATGAGCGCGGCGCCTGCCGGCTGGTGGTTCCAGGGCGCCGACGGCGCCTGGGTGCAGAAGAAGTAGCGGCGAGGACAAGCGGCGTCGGCGGCACCGGCTTTTCGCTCATGCACAATAAACTGTGCTGGCCTGCCAAGATTCCCGTTCCTGCACGGCGGATTCGGTCATTACTATTGCCGTAACGGGCAATACGGCAGACCGGAGCGTTCCAACGCATGGGCATCAAGGCAGCGATTCACCATCTGACGCGGTATCGCTACGAGCGTCCGGTATCCCTCGGGCCGCAGATCATCCGGCTGCGCCCGGCGCCGCATTCGCGCACGCCGATCCTGAGCTATTCGCTCAAGGTTACGCCGGAGAAGCACTTCATCAACTGGCAGCAGGACGCGCACTCCAACTGGCTGGCGCGTTACGTGTTTCCCGAGAAGGTCACCGAGTTCGCCATCGAGGTGGACTTGCTGGCCGACCTGTCGGTGGTCAACCCGTTCGATTTCTTCGTCGAGGAATACGCCGAGTTCCTGCCCTTCACGCTGCCCGACGACCTGAAGGTCGATCTCGCCGCCTATCTGGAACCGGAGCCGCCGGGACCGGAACTGACCAAATTCCTCAAGACGCTGCCGAAGCACAGGGCCAAGACCGTCGACTTCCTGGTCGACCTCAACGCGAGGCTGCAGCGCGAGACCCGCTACCTGATCCGGCTGGAGCCCGGCGTGCAGACGCCCGAGGAAACCCTGTCGCTGCAGTCCGGCTCGTGCCGCGACACCAGCTGGCTGCTGGTGCAGATCATGCGCCACCTGGGCCTTGCCGCGCGTTTCGTCTCCGGCTACCTGATCCAGCTCAGGCACGATCTGAAGGCGCTGGACGGCCCGTCCGGCACCGAGGTGGATTTCACCGATCTGCACGCCTGGGCCGAGGTCTACCTGCCGGGCGCCGGCTGGATCGGCCTGGACCCGACATCGGGCCTGCTGACCGGCGAGGGGCACATTCCGCTCGCCGCCACGCCGCATTACCGGTCGGCGGCGCCGATCGCCGGCGGCGTCGAGCCGGCCGGGGTCGAATTCGACTTCGAGATGACCGTGACCCGCGTCGACGAGCGCCCGCGCATCACTCTGCCGTTTTCCGACGAGGCCTGGGAGCGGCTCAACGCGGTGGGTGAGATGGTCGACCGCGACCTGGAGGCCCAGGACGTGCGCCTGACCATGGGCGGCGAGCCGACCTTCGTGTCGATCGACGACTATCAGTCCGAGGAATGGAACACCGCCGCCGTCGGCCCCACCAAGCGCGACCGCGCCGACGTGCTGATCCGCCGGCTGCGGGAAAAATTCGCGCCTGGCGGCATGCTGCATTACGGCCAGGGCAAGTGGTACCCGGGCGAATCGCTGCCGCGCTGGACGTTCTCGCTGTTCTGGCGCCGCGACGGCAAGCCGGTGTGGCGCAACCCGGACCTGATCGCCCGCGAGAGCCGGCGCGAGCACGCGACCACCGAGGACGCCCGGCGCCTGATCGAGGACTTCGCCGACCGGCTGGGGCTGTCGGCCGACTACGTCACGGCCGCCTACGAGGATCCGGGCTACTGGATGCTGAAGGAAGCCGAACTGCCCGAGAACGTGGACCCGTCCAACTCGAAGCTGGAGAACGCCGAGGACCGGGCGCGCATCGCCCGGGTGTTCGAGCGCGGCCTGACCAAGCCGGCCGGCTTCGTGCTGCCGGTGCAGCGCTGGAACGCCCGCGCAGGCGGCGGCTGGATCAGCGAACGCTGGGGCTTCCGGCGCGGCAAGCTGTTCCTGGCGCCGGGCGACAGCCCGATGGGCTACCGGCTGCCGCTGGGCTCGCTGCCCTTCGTGTCGGCCGGCTCGTATCCCTATATCTATCCGGCCGACCCGTCGATCGAGCGGCCGCCGCTGCCGGATCCGGAGGTGATGCTGCAGGCCTACCAGCGCGCCGGCCTGCGCGAGCGCGAGCGGGAGCGGCAGACCGAGCAATATACCGGCGGACCGACCGTGCGCACCGCCATGACCATGGAAGTTCGCGACGGCATGCTGTGCGTGTTCATGCCGCCGGTCGAGCAGCTGGAGGACTATCTGGAACTGCTGACCGCGGTCGAGGCGTCGGCCGAGGAGCAGCATCTCGCGGTCCACATCGAGGGCTACCTGCCGCCCAACGATCCGCGCCTCAACGTCATCAAGGTGGCGCCCGACCCCGGCGTGATCGAGGTCAACATCCATCCGGGCGCGTCGTGGCAGGACTGCGTCGACACCACCAACATCGTCTATGAGGAAGCCCGGCAGAGCCGGCTGGGCACCGACAAGTTCATGATCGACGGCCGCCACACCGGCACCGGCGGCGGCAATCACGTGGTGATCGGCGGCGCCACGCCGGGCGACAGCCCGTTCCTGCGCCGCCCGGACCTGCTGAAGAGCCTGATCCTGTACTGGCAGCGTCACCCGGCGATGTCCTACCTGTTCTCGGGACTGTTCATCGGCCCGACCAGCCAGGCGCCGCGCATCGACGAGGCGCGCCACGACAGCCTCTACGAGATCGAGATCGCCCTGGCGATGACGCCCGGACCGGCCGACGCCGAGACCATCCCGCCATGGCTGGTGGACCGGCTGTACCGCAACCTGCTGATCGACGTGTCGGGCAACACCCACCGGTCGGAGATCTGCATCGACAAACTGTATTCGCCGGATTCCTCGACCGGACGGCTCGGGCTGATCGAGTTCCGCTCGTTCGAGATGCCGCCGGACGCGCGCATGAGCCTGGCGCAGCAACTGCTGCTTCGGGCGCTGGTGTCCTGGTTCTGGCATCAACCGCAGACCGGCAACCTGGTGCGCTGGGGCACCCAGCTCCACGACAAGTACCTGCTGCCCCACTTCCTGTGGGCCGATTTCCTCGACGTGCTGGGCGACCTGAACCAGGCCGGCTACCCCATGGACAGCACCTGGTACGAGGCCCAGCGCGAGTTCCGCTTCCCGTATTTCGGCGCGGTCGACTATGGCGGGGTGCACATGGAACTGCGCCAGGCGCTGGAGCCGTGGCACGTCATGGGCGAGGAAGGCGCGGTCGGCGGCACCGTCCGCTATGTGGATGCGTCGGTCGAGCGGCTGGAGATCCGCGCCGAGGGATTCAACCCCAAGCGCCATGTGGTCGCCTGCAACGGCCGCCGCATGCCGATGACCTCGACCGGCCGCCACGGCGAGTATGTGGCGGGCGTGCGCTTCAAGGCCTGGCAGCCGGCGTCGGGCCTGCATCCGACGATTCCGGTGCATGTGCCGCTGACCTTCGACCTCTACGATCTGTGGAACGGGCGGTCGCTGGGCGGTTGCGTCTATCACGCCGCGCACCCGGCCGGCCGCAACTACGAGACCTTCCCGGTCAACGCCTACGAGGCCGAGGCGCGCCGCCTCGCCCGCTTCCAGCCGCATGGCCATACGCCGGGCTGGTACTTCCCGGCGCCGGAAAACCGCACCGAGGAATTTCCGATGACGCTGGACCTGCGCCGTCCGGCGGAATAGTGAAGAGGGGATGAGCGCCTTAGAACAGACCCTTACCGGAGATGCCCGCGAGCGGGCCAAGCTGCTGGACGGCTACGTCCCGCTGGCGGACGCCTATGACGAGCTGATGGATTCGGGCGGCAAGATCCGGCCGCACTGGCAGGAACTCGTCGCGTCCTTCGCCGCTTTGGGCACCGCCGAGCTGGAGCGCCGTTTCGCCACCGCCGACCGTCATCTGCGCGACACGGGCGTGTTCCACCGGGTCTATGGATCCGGCGAGGGCGAGCGCGTCTGGCCGCTGAACCACGTGCCGCTGGTTATCGATCCGGTCGAATGGAAGGCGCTGGAGGCGGGCATCGCCCAGCGCGCCGAGCTGATGGAAGCGCTGGTCGCCGACGTCTACGGCCCGGCCAATCTGGTGCGCGACGGCCACCTGCCCGCCGCGGTCGTCGCCGGCAGCGAGGATTTCCTGCGGCCCATGGTCGGCATCGACCCCAAGGGCGGCTATCATCTGCGGGTCTACGCCGTCGACCTGGGCCGCGGCCCCGACGGCAACTGGTGGGTGCTGTCGGACCGCACCCAGGCGCCGTCGGGCATGGGCTATGCGCTGGAGAACCGCATCGCCCTGTCGCGCTCGCTGCCCGACATCTACCGGGCGATGAACGTGCGCCGGGTCGCGGGTTTCTTCCAGACCCTGCGCGACACGCTCAACCAGTTGCACGAGCGCGAAAACGCCCGCGTCTGTCTGCTGACGCCCGGACCGCTGAACGAGACCTATTTCGAGCACGCCTACCTGTCGCGCTATCTGGGCTTCCTGCTGGTGGAGGGCGCCGACCTGGTGGTGCGCGATAGCCGGCTGGCGGTGCGCACGGTGGAAGGGGCCCAGCCCGCCGACGTGATCTGGCGCCGCGTCGACAGCGACTTCATCGACCCGCTGGAGCTCAACCCCGGCTCCCGGCTCGGCGTGCCCGGCCTGGTCGAGGCGGTGCGCGAGGGCCATGCCACGGTGGTCAACTCCATCGGCGCCGGCATGCTGGAATCCCGCGCGCTGATGGGTTTCCTGCCTGCCCTGTGCCAGCACGTGCTGGGCGAGGAGCTGGCGCTGCCAAACATTGCCACCTGGTGGTGCGGCCAGGAGCGCGAGCGCGGCCACGTGCTGGAGAATTTCGACGACCTAGCCATCGCGCCGGCGTTCAACGCCTCCAGCCTGGACATCTTCGACGACGGCCCCGTCATCGCCGGCGACCTGGCGCGCGGCGACCGCAAGGCCGTGCTCGACGCGATCAAGCGCCGCAGCGTCGACTTCGTCGGCCAGGAGGTGGTCCGGCTGTCGACCACGCCGGTGTGGACCGGCAAGGCGCTGGAGCCACGCCCCTGCGTGGTGCGCGCCTATGCGGTGCGGACGCCCACCGGCTGGTCGGTGATGCCGGGCGCGTTCTCGCGCGTGTCCGAGCGGCTCGACGCCCGCGCCGTCACCATGCAGAGCGGCGGCCGTGCGGTGGACGTGTGGATTCCGGCCGAGGACGACACGCCGCAGACCACGCTGCTGACCGAGCCCGACGAGGTGCAGATCACCCGCCGCGCCGGCACATTGCCCAGCCGCGCCGCCGACAATCTGTTCTGGCTGGGCCGCTACATGGAGCGGGTCGAGGCCTGCCTGCGGTTGATCCGCGCGGTGGCGCAGCGCCTGTCGGACCGCGACGACCTGGACAACCGGCTGATCGCCCGGCTGCGCGGCGCGCTGGTCGGCCTGGGCGCGCTCAAGCTGGAGGAGCGCCAGAGCCTGAACAGCGGCGACCTCGTCGCGGCGCTCTACGATCCGAAGCAATTCGGCACCGCCCTTTCGCTGGCGCGATCGGCGCGAAATGCCGCCTCGGGCATCCGCGAGCGGCTGTCGCCGCAGGCGTGGCGCGAGCTGACCAAACTGATCGCCCATCTGGAGAAGCCGCTGCCGCCGACCGCCACCGACGGTGACATCATCGACGCCGCCGACGAGGCGCTCGACGGGGTCGCCGGCTTCTCGGGCCTGAGCCAGGAGAACATGAACCGGCTGCTGGGCTGGCGCTTCCTGGAAATGGGCCGCCGCATGGAGCGCGCCGCCGCCACCTGTTCGGTCGTCGAGCGCTTCATCCGCGGCGAGATCGTCCGCGGCGGCCTCGACGTGTTGCTGGAGTTCGCCGACAGCCAGATTTCCTACCGGGTACGCTACGCCACCTCGGCGGGGCGGCATGCGGTGCTCGACATGGTGGTGCTCGACGGCAACAATCCGCGCTCGGTCGCGTTCCAGATCGGCGTCATCGCACGGACGCTGGCGGCCATGCCGATCCAGCAGTCGGACGGCCTGCCGACCCAGGAGGAGAAGATCGCCGCGCTGCTGGTCGCCGAACTGGCGACCACCGCCGCCGCCGACGTGGACGCCGCCACCGTCGGCTGGGTGCGCATGCAGGTGATGAAGCTGTCCGACCTGCTGACCGCCCGGTTCTTCGTCCAGGGCAACGTGTCGGTGCGGGGCTGATATGGTCGCCATGCGCTACGACATCAGCCAGACGACCCACTACGAATACGCCAACAACGTGGCGCTGTCGTCCCAGCTCGTCCGGCTGTCGCTGGTCGACCGGATCGGTTTGAAGGTGATCAGGCAGCGCATCGACGTGGATCCGACGCCGACGACGCAGCGCGCGTTCCTCGACTTCTTCGGCAACGAGAATCTGTGGCTGTCGTTCCTGGAGCCGCATGGCGCGCTGATCATCGACACGCAGGCGGTCGTCGAGCGCGACGCGCCTCCGCCGCCCGATCCCAGGGACACGCCGGCCTGGGAGGACGTCCGCGCCGCCTGTGCCGGGAATCTTGACCCGGGTCCCGATTCGCCCGCGCATTTCCTGTTTCCCAGCCGCCGCGTGTCGCTCGATCCGCAGATCACCGCCTATGCCGCCCGCAGCTTCAAGGCGGGCCGGCCGGTCCTCGAGGCGGTGACCGAGCTGTCCAACCGCATCTATACCGGCTTCGACTATGCGCCGGGCGTGACCGACGTGGCGTCGGACCCGCGCGAGGCGTTCGACCTCAGGAAGGGCGTCTGCCAGGACTTCGCCCATGTGATGATCGCCGGCCTGCGCGGCCTGGGTCTCGCCGCCGCCTATATCAGCGGCTATCTGCGCACCCGCCCGCCGCCCGGCAAGAAGCGGCTGCAGGGCGCCGACGCCATGCATGCCTGGGTCGCCGTCTGGTGCGGCGACGAACACGGCTGGGTCGAGATCGACCCGACCAATGCCCGCTTCGCCGGCAACGACCACATCCCGCTGGCCTGGGGCCGCGACTATGTGGACGTGGCGCCGGTCAAGGGCGTCATCCGCGTCTCGGGCGCCCACACGCTGAAAGCCACCGTCGACGTGGTCGAGCTGGAGCCCGAGCGGCCGCTCGTCATCCCCGCCTAGGCGACCCGCAAGGGAACTCCGCTCGCCGTCTTTCAGTTTACCTGAATGGTACTGAATATCCCGGAGCGGCGAATGACTGCCAGAAGCGACGCGAAACACATCTCTCCGAAAGAAGCCGGCGCCAAGCGCGCGGCCATCGCCAAGGCGAAACTCTCGGCGCCCGACCTCTCGACACGGATCGGCAGCACGCCCGCGACGACGTTCCGGGGCAATCCGGACATCTTCGGCCGGCTGGTCGAGGACCACGACCGCCACCGCGCGCTGTTCGCCATGGTCCAGGACACGGATGCCAAGTCGCCCGAGCGCGACACGATGTTCCGCGAGCTGGTGAGGGAAGTGAAGGGGCATGCCGCCGCCGAGGAGCAGGCGCTGTGGTCCACGGTGCTGCGCAATCCTGCCACCACCGAGGACGGGCGGCACGCGGTGCACGAGCACAAGCAGATCGACGAGATGATCGCCGATCTCGCCGCCCGCGACACGGCGACCCGCGCCTGGACCGAGCGCTTCGAGGCGCTGAAGGAGAAGTATCTCCACCATATCCGCGAGGAGGAGCAGGAGCAGTTCGTCGCCGCCGAGAAGCACCTGTCCGCCAGCGACCTGCGCCATATGAGGGGCGTGTTCAACCGGCGGAAAAAGGAGGAGAAGGCGGCGGTGAAGATCGAGGAGAAGATCAGGCTGAAGGACTGATCTTCCGCATCGACTTTTCGGGGAGAGCGCCTCAATCTGATTGTCCGCCCTTCACAAGCTCTGGCGGATCGCCTCCGCAACCCCCATCTCGGCCCTATGCGACAGCTGGTAAAGGGTATGGTCATCGACCGGGTCCGCGCCGTCTTCAACGACCGGTCGCAGGGCGAAAAGCCGGTCCAGCGCCGTGATGACGGGCTGTTCGGGCCGCGCGCCGTCGCCTGGCGGGTGCACGGCGACCTCACCTCGATGATGGTCGGCGGCGTCGCCGCGCTGCTGCTGCAGATGCTGCATCCCGCCGTGCTCGCGGGCGTGTGGGACCATTCCAACTTCCGCCACGACATGCTGGGCCGCCTGCGCCGCACCGCCCGCTTCATCGCCCTCACCACCTATGGCGGCCCCGAGGACGCCGACGCCGCCATCGCCCGGGTGCGCGCCGTGCATGGCCACGTCCACGGGACGCTGCCCGACGGCACTCCCTACTCGGCCGGCGATCCGGAGCTGCTGGCCTGGGTGCATGTCACCGAGGCAGTCTGCTTCCTCGACGCCTGGCGCCGCTATGCCGAGCCGGACATGACTCAGGCGGACCAGGACCGCTATTTCGCCGAGGTCGCCGTGGTGGCGCACGGGCTGGGCGCGGCCGAGGTGCCGACAAGCCGGACGGAAGCTCTCAGCTACATAGAAAGCATGCGGCCCCGGCTGAAGGTGGACCGGCGGACGAGGGAAGTGGCCGGCATCCTGCTCAACCATTCGCCGCAGCACTGGGCCGCGCTGCCGATCCAGCAGCTGACCTTCCAGGCGTCGGTCGACCTGCTGCCGGAATGGGCGCGACGCATGCACGGCCTGCGCCCGTCGACGCTGACGCGCCCCATCGTCCAGGGCGGCACGCGGGGCATCGCCGAAGTGCTGCGGTGGGCGTTCCGGTAACCGGCCCGCTAGTACAAGCGCCGCCCGGGTCGAACCAGCGTGCCGCTGACGCGGCCACCCTCATCCGGCGCTGCGCGCCACCTTCTCCCCGGCGGGGAGAAGGGTTTCGCCGTGCCGTTGCTCCGGCAGAATCCCCTCGCCCCAACGGGGAGAGGATGGCCGCGCAGCGGCCAGGTGAGGGGGACCGCGAAGCGGTTCCAAAACGGCATCGGCCGCTGAACCAGCGGACCAGATTTCTCGGCTACCGCTTTATACTGTGGCCGTATTAACCAACCTGAGTGGAGTGACCCATGCCTCACGTCATCGTCAAATTGTGGCCCGGCAAGACGCCGGAGCAGAAGGCCGAGCTGGCGCAGGCCATCGCCGACGACTTCGTCCGCATCCTGGGATCGAAGGACACATCGGTTTCGGTCGCGTTCGAGGACGTGCCGTCGGACGACTGGATGACGACGGTGTTCGAGCCCGACATCCTCGGCAAATGGGACAGCCTGTCGAAGCAGCCCGGCTACGGCCCACGCCCAGAATGAGGGTTGGCAGGCGCTGAGGGCCGTCCTATAGGATCGCCAGCCACCGGATCAGGGGAACGACCATGCGCGACGTTGTGATTTGCGAACCCAGGCGTACCGCCGTCGGCGGCTTCGGCGGCGCGTTCAAGGCCACGCCGGTCCATGAGCTGGGCACCGCCGTGGTCAGGGACATCCTGGCGCGCACCGGGCTCAACCCCGAGCTGGTCGAGGACGTGCTGTTCGCCAACTGCTATCCGACCATGGACGCGCCGGCGCTGGGCCGCGTCGTCGCCCTCGACGCGGGCCTGCCGATCACGGCGGGCGGCCTGCAGATCGACCGCCGCTGCGGCTCGGGCCTGCAGGCGGTGATCTACGGCATGATGCAGGTGGGCAGCGGCGGCAGCGACCTGGTGATCGCGGGCGGCGCCGAATCCATGAGCCGGGCGCCGTTCTACACCACCGAGACCCGCTGGGGCGTGCAGGGCACGGGCATCGTGCTCGAGGACGCGCTGGCGCGCGGCCGGGTGACCGCCGGCGGCAAGAATTTCCCCGTGGCCGGCGGCATGATCGAGACCGCCGAGAATTTGCGCCGCGAGTACCAGATCACCCGCGAGGAACAGGACACGCTGGCCGCCCGCTCGCACGCGCGCGCCGCCGCGGCCATGGAAGATGGCCGCTTCGCGCAGGAGATCGCGCCGGTCACGCTGAAGAGCCGCAAGGGCGACGTCGTCGTCGACAAGGACGAGCACGTCCGCCCCGGCACCACCGTCGAGAAGCTGGCGACCCTCAACCCCATCCGCATCAAGCAGGATCCGGCCTCGACCGTCACCGCCGGCAATGCGTCCGGCCAGAACGACGGCGCCTCGGCCTGCATCATTACCACAAGAGAGATCGCCGAGCGCGAGGGCCTGAAGCCCATGGCGCGGTTGAAGTCGTGGTCGCTGGCCGGCGTAGGCCCCGAGGTCATGGGCATCGGCCCGGTCCCGGCGACCCGGAAGGCGCTGGAGCGCGCTGGCCTGACGCTGAAGGACCTGGACCTGATCGAGCTCAACGAAGCCTTCGCCGCCCAGGTGCTCGCCTGCACCAAGGCGCTGGGCCTGACCGACGCGGACCACGAGCAGCGCATCAACGTCAACGGCTCGGGCATCTCCATGGGCCACCCGGTCGGCGCGACCGGCGGCCGCATCCTGACCACCATGCTGATGGAAATGGACCGCCGCGGCGCCCGCTACGGCCTCGAAACCATGTGCATCGGTGGCGGCCAAGGGTTGGCGGCGATTTTCGAGCGCGTTTGATTCGACGGGCGACTCATTTTGGATATTGAGTCGGCTTCAGTCCCAAATTCACGAAGCAGATAAACGGCCCATCCCTAGACATGATGTCCTCGCCCGCATCGAGCGCAAGCCAACCAGGTTTCGGCTCGACGCCGGGAGCATCGCCGGCCTTCCACGGACGAATGTATGTCTTCGCGAATCCGCAGGCTCGAGCGACTGCTTCTGGTTTGACGAGTTGCTCCTGCGTGCCAAACGCCAACACGAATTGAGGGCGAGACGAAAAGGACTGGTTGGGCTCCCTGTCGCAGGTCGAGTTGCTGGCTTCGCTTTCTTGGACGTCAACGATCGATGAGGCAATCTCCCCCGCCCACGCCGTGAATTTCTCGCTCGCCAATGGTCCCGATGGGCCCTCCACGCGAAGGATTCCCTCCTCACCTCTGTGGCCTTCGCACAAAATCTTCCAGCCGCGCCGCGCGACCTCGCTCCGCACAATCTTCAATTGCGGTTTCATCCCGCTGATATCCATAACCTTTGGCGCTCCACCCAACGCCATAACCGCCAGCGCGGGAAGACCACCGATCGTCAGCAAGCCGACGATGGATATCGCGGAAACCGCAAGGGCCGCCCGCATACGGTCCCAGTAAACGAGCCATAGCGCACCAGCCAAAGCCAACAAGCCCAACAATGGCGGGCCAAAGATGATGGTGGAAGCCATGGTGGCCGCACGAACAAAGCCGACGCCGCCGAACGCAGCTACTATTCGAAGATGATATTGAAGGACAAATACCCATCCGACGGTTCCCAGCCCGATGAGCGCGACGTTCAGGAAGCGCAATGACCGCGTCTGCAAATCAGCCCCCTAAAGAATATCGAGCAACGGTAGCATTGGCTTACGGTGGCTGACTACCCGAACCCGGCCTTTCAGGTCGGATCGAAGGATAGGTGCAGTTCCTTCAACCCCCGCAGCACGAACCCCGGATAGTGCGTGAAATCGTTCCTGCCTGGCGTCAGCCTTAAATTCGGCAGCCGGGCGAGCAGCCGTTCGAAGGCGATCACCAGTTCCATGCGGGCGAGCGGGCCGCCGGGGCAGTGGTGCTCGCCCTGGCTGAAGGCCAGGTGCTTGCCGGCGTTGTCGCGGTCGATGTCCAGTTGGTCGGGGCATTTGAAGACGTCGCCGTCGCGGTTGGCGGCGCCAAAGCGGATGTGGACGGTCGAGCCCTTCGGGATCGGCACGCCGCGGATTTCGGTGTCGCGGGTGGCGATCCGGTACAGGCCCTGCGTCGGCGATTCGAAGCGCAGCACCTCCTCGGCGAAGTTGGGGATCTTCGACGGGTCGGCCCGCAACGCGTCGTACACCGCCGGATCGCGCAGCATCAGCCACAAGCCCGACGCCAGGGTGAAGGTGGTGGTCTCGTTGCCGCCCACATACATGTTGTCGACGATCGACGCGATCTCGTGGTCGGTCAGCGGGCGCTCGCCCTCGTAGCGCGCCTGCACCAGGTGGGTGATGACGTCGTCCCTCGGCTCCTTGCGGCGCGCGTCGGCGGTGCGCCGGATGTAGTCCTGGAACGCGACGCCCTGGCGGGCGACCTCCAGCTCCTGCTCCAGGCTCAGACCGCGCATGAAGGGCAGCGTCCAGGCGGTGGACCATTCCTTCAGCTGCGGGATGTCCTCCAGCGGGAAGCCGATCATCAGGGTGATGATGCGGACCGGCAGCGGCACGGCGAAGTCCCGGATGAACTCGATCTCGCCGGACGCGGCAAAGCCGTCGATCAGCTCGTCGACCGTGCGCTCGATCATCGGCTGGGCGCGGCGCAGCGTGGTCTTGCTCAGCAGGTCCTTGTCGATCAGCACCCGGTATTTCTTATGGTCGGGCGGGTCCATGCCCAAGAGCGGCCAACGGGCGCGGCCGGTGTCCTTGCCCAGGCCGTGATCGATGTAATACTGGCGCGCTTGCGCGTGCTCGATGAGCTGCTCGCCGCCGTGGATTTCCGGCTGGTTGGAAAAGGTCTCCGGGTCGCGGATGACGGCGAGGACGTCCTCGTACTTGCAGATCACATAGGTGTCGCTGCCGGGAATCCGGTAGACCGGCGCGTGCTCGTGCAACGCCCGGTAGGCGGGAAACCAGTCCGCCTGGGTCTTCGGGTCGTAGAGGTCGATCGACTCGAGATTCACGAAACGCTCCCCATCCGTCTACTCGGTTGCATCCCTTCAATCGTCGTTGCGAGCGCAGCGAAGCAATCCAGACCTGCGATGAAGCGGCATGGAAGGACTGGGTTGCCGCGTCGGCTTCGCCTCCTCGCAAAGACGGAGACAAATGTGACCTACACCGGATATTTCCTTCCCAGCCACTCCAGCATCACCCGCGTCACTTCTTCCGGATGCTCCTGCTGGATGCAGTGGCCGCAGTCCTCGACCTTGTGGCGTTCGACATCGTCGATGTACTCGCCCATGTCGTCGCCGAATCCCGGCGGCACCGCCGGGTCGTCGGCGGCCTGGATGTAGAGGCAGGGAACGTGGATCTCCTGCTTCACGTCGGCGGTGCTCTCCCAGTTCCACGACCAGTTGCGGTACCAGTCGATGGTCGAGGTGAAGCCGGTCTTGCGGTAGGTGTCGATATAGACCTGCCGCTCGGCGTCGCTGAGATAGACGCGGCCGGGGCGCGGATCGATGCGCTTGCGGATGGTGCGGTTGCGGTCTTCCTTGGGCAGCGCCTGGTATTGCGCATAGGTCCGGGTCAGCTTGCGGAACTGGTTGGTGAAGATGGCCTCGACATTGGTCAGCATGGCCTCGTCGGCGCGGCGCGAATCCTGGAAGTCGCAGATGTACCAGTCCGGTCCCCACGCCTCGCGCATCACCTGCTCGGGATCGCGGCGGCTGCGCGGGAAGAACGGCACGCCGGCGCCGATCACGCCGGCGACCCGGCCCGGATGCAGCAGCGCCATCTGCCAGACCATGATGCCGCCCCAGTCGTGGCCAGCGAACACCGCCCTGTCGTGGCCGAAGGCGTCGAGCAGGCCGGCCATGTCGGCGGTCAGGTGGTGGATGTCGTACTGGCGCACCACGCAGGGCTTTTCGGTCTTGCCGTAGCCGCGCTGGTCGGGCGCCATGACGTGGTAGCCCGCCTCGCCCAGCGCCTTCAGCTGGTGCCGCCAGGCATAGGCCAGTTCCGGCCAACCATGGGCCAGCACCACCGGCGGACCATCCTTCGGCCCGGCCTCGTAAACCGCCATGCGGATGCCATTGGTGGTGATGAATGTCGGTTCGGGAAAATCCGCCGGCATGGTGCTCTCCTCTCCCCAGAGGCGGGTATCCTAGCGGCGACGCGCAATGACAGTCACGCGTGCATTTGCTCCACGGCCTGCGTTACTCTCCGGTCACATCAACGGGGAGGATGCGATGAAGGCGCTGGCGGCGGTGGTTCGGGAAGCGAAGGGGGACTTCGTCATCGAGGAAGTGGACGTGGACGATCCGCGTCCCGACGAGGTGCTGGTGCGGATCGTCGCCAGCGGCATCTGCCATACCGACATCGCGGTGAAGAACCAGGACATCAACATCCCGCTGCCCATGGTCTTGGGCCACGAGGGCTCGGGCGTGATCGAGAAGGTCGGCGGCGCGGTGACGCACCTGAAGGTGGGCGACCACGTGGTGCTGAGCGGCGACAGCTGCGGCCATTGCCACAGTTGCCTGGAAGCCAAGACCGCCTATTGCGACGAGTTCATCGGCCGCAATCTGATGGGCCTGCGCGGCGACGGCACCTCGCCGCTCAACCAGCACGGCAAGCCGTTGCGCGGCCGGTTCGTGGGCCAGTCGTCGTTCGCGACCTATTCGCTGACGCCGGCGCGCAGCGTCAACAAGATCGCCGACGATTTGCCGCTGGAGCTGATGGGGCCGCTGGGCTGCGGCCTGACGACCGGCGCGGGCACGGTGCTGAACGCGCTGAAGCCGCCGTCGGGCTCGTCGGTCGCGGTGTTCGGCGTCGGCACGGTCGGCCTGTCGGCGATCATGGGCGCGCGGCTGGCGGGCTGCGCGAAAATCATCGCCGTCGATGTGCGCCGCTCGCGCCTCGACATGGCGGCCGAGCTGGGCGCGACCCACTGCATCGACGCCAGCAGCCAGAACCCGGTGTCGGAAATCCGGAAGATCACCGGGCGCGGCGCCGATTTCTCGGCCGAATGCTCCGGCGTGCCCGTCGCCGTGCGCCAGGCCGTCGACTGCCTCGCACGGCCGGGCTGGTGCGCCCAGGTGGGCGCCACGCCCGGCGGCATCGAGCTGCCGTTCAGCATGGACAATATCGGGCTGGGCCGCGGCATCAAGGGCGTGGTGATGGGCGACAGCGTCACCCAGACCTTCGTGCCGTACCTGGCCGAGCTGTGGCGCAACGGCCAGCTCCCCTATGACAAGTTCGTGAAGTATTACGACTTCGCCGACATCAACCAGGCGGTCCACGACAGCGCGGTCACCGGCGAGGTGATCAAGCCGATCCTGCGGATGTAGCCTCGACACCATCCACTAACCGCAATCGGCACCTATATCCTGCGGGGTCCATGACGGATCGCGCCGCACTGAACAGGTCCATGCGGCTTGCCTGATACCCCCAAGGGTATAGACAAGCGGCAACAGGGCAGGAACGGGATACCGCATTGGGCGAGACTCAGCATCATCACCACCCGGCGGCTCCTTGCGGGTCCGACGCGCATGAGCAGGTCCAGGCGCCGGTGCCGGTGAAGGATCCGGTGTGCGGCATGACGGTGGATCCCGCAACGGCCAAGCACTCCACCATCCATGACGGCGCCACGTTCTATTTCTGCTCGGGCGGCTGCAAGACCAGGTTCGAGGCCGATCCGGCGACATACCTGTCGCCCGCGCCGAAGCCGGCCGAACCGGCGGACGAGCACGCCGTCTACACCTGCCCCATGCATCCGGAAATCCACCAGGACGGCCCCGGCGATTGCCCGATCTGCGGCATGGCGCTGGAGCCCATGGTGCCCGCCGCGCACACGCCGAGCAGCCGGGAAATGTCCTACATGGCGCGCCGGTTCTGGCTGGGTCTGGTCCTGACCCTGCCGCTGTTCACCATGGAGATGGGCGGCCACCTGCTGGGCTGGCACGGCCTCGTCGCCATGCCGACTTCGGGCTGGGTCCAGTTCGCGCTGGCGACGCCGGTGGTGTTCTGGGCCGGATGGCCGTTCATCGTGCGCGGCTGGCGGTCGGTCGTTGGCCGGCACCTCAACATGTTCACGCTGATCGCGCTGGGCACGCTGGTGGCGTGGCTCTACAGCACCGCGGCGCTGATCTTCCCCGACATCTTCCCGGCGACCTTCCGGGACCGGGACGGCGCGGTCGCTCTGTATTTCGAGGCCGCCGCCGTGATCACCGTGCTGGTGCTGGTCGGCCAGGTGCTGGAGCTGCGCGCCCGCGAGCGCACCTCGGGCGCGATCCGCGCCCTGCTGGGGCTGTCGCCGCGCACCGCCCGCCTGCTGCGGCCCGATGGCGGCGAGGAGGAGGTCGGCATCGCCGAGATCACCCGGGGCGACAGCATCCGCGTGCGGCCCGGCGAGAAGGTGGCAGTCGACGGCGTCGTCACCGACGGCCGCTCGGCGGTCGACGAATCCATGGTCACCGGCGAATCCCAACCGGTGACCAAGGAGCCCGGCGACAGGGTGATCGGCGGCACCGTCAACCAGAGCGGCGCGCTCACCGTCACCGCCGAAGGCGTTGGCCAAGACACCGTGCTGGCCCGCATCGTCGCCATGGTGGCGACCGCCCAGCGCAGCCGCGCGCCGGTGCAGCGCCTCGCCGATTCCGTCGCCGCCTGGTTCGTCCCGGCGGTGATCGGCGTGGCATTGGCGGCCTTCGCCGCCTGGTCGATCTGGGGACCCGACCCGAGGATGCCGCACGGCCTGGTCGCCGCGGTTACGGTGCTGATCATCGCCTGCCCCTGCGCGCTGGGCCTGGCCACACCCATGTCGATCATGGTCGGCATCGGCCGGGGCGCGCAGGCCGGGGTGCTGATCCGCGACGCCGAGGCGCTGGAGCGCATGGAGAAGATCGACACCGTCGTGGTCGACAAGACCGGCACGCTCACCGAAGGCCGGCCCGGCGTGACCGCCGTAGTCCCGGCCGGCGGCATCGACGAGACCGAGTTGCTGCGCCTTGCCGCCGGGCTCGAGCGCGCCAGCGAGCATCCGCTCGCCCGCGCCATCGTCCGCGCCGCCGAGGAACGCGCACTCGTCATTCCGGCGGTGACCGATTTCGACAGCCCGGCGGGCAAGGGCGTGCTGGGAACGGTCGAGGGGCGCACGCTCGCCATCGGCAACGCGGCGTTCATGGAGGAACAGGGCGTGGTGACGTCGGGCCTCGCCCACCAGGCCGACCGGCTGCGCGACCACGGCGCCACGGCGGTGTTCGTCGCCATCGACGGCCGGATCGGCGGGGTCATCGCCATCGCCGACCGGATCAAGCGCAACGCCAAAGCCGTGGTCGGCGAACTGCACCGCCAGAAGGTGCGCATCGTCATGCTGACCGGTGACAATCTGACCACCGCGCAGGCGGTGGCGGACAGCCTGGGCATCGACGAGGTCCACGCCGACGTGCTGCCGGGCGACAAGCAGGCTCTGGTCGAAAAGCTCAAGGCGCAAGGCCGCGTCGTCGCCATGGCGGGCGACGGGGTCAACGACGCGCCGGCGCTCGCCGCCGCCGACGTGGGCATCGCCATGGGCTCGGGCACCGACGTGGCGATCGAAAGCGCCGGCATCACCCTGCTGCAGGGCGACCTGTCCGGCATCCTGCGCGCGCGCCGCCTGAGCCGGGCGACCATGCGCAACATCCGCCAGAACCTCTTCCTGGCCTTCGTCTACAACGCCATGGGCGTGCCGCTCGCGGCGGGCGTGCTGTATCCGCATTTCGGCATCGTGCTGACGCCGATCTTCGCGGCGGCCGCCATGTCGCTGTCGTCGGTCAGCGTGATCGGCAACGCGCTGCGGCTGAGAAGGGCGACGCTCTGACCTTCATCGTCATTGCCGCCCGCGAGGGCGAAAGCCCAGGCACATCAGGCTGGCGCCGACCGCCGCGCCGGCCAGCATCAGATAGGACAGCGCGTAATCGCCGGTGGCTTCGCGCAGCCAGCCGAACAGCACCGGTCCGGCCGCCGCCAGCACATAGCCGCCGGTCAGGCTCATCGCCGACAGGCGGCGCAGCGCGTCGGGCCGGTCCTCATAGTCCACCGGCAGCATCAGCGACAGCGGGAACATGGCGCCGGTCGAGACGCCGACGCACACCATCCACGCCCACGGCGCGGCAAGCGGCGCCGCCGCCAGGCCGGCGCAGCCGACGGCGCCCAGCACCGCCCCGCCGACGAGCTGCCAGCGCCGGTCGCCGGCATGGCGGGCAAACCAGGTGACCACGAGCGAGGCGGCCATCCCCGCGATGGACAGCACCAGCAGCAGACTGCCGGTCCTGGCGCTCGACCAGCCGGCCTCGGCATAGGTCGGCGGAATCCAGGTCAGCGTGGTGTAGAACATGGCCGACGACAGGGCGGCGAACAGGGTGATGCGCCACGCCATCGGGCTGCGCATGGGAAAGCCGAATCGCGGCCCGCCCGCGTCGCCCGCGATCTTCGGCGCGCCGGCCGCGGCCAGCCACAGCGCCGCGCCGATGAAGGCGGGCGCCGCCCACCAGGCGAGCGCGATGGACCACGACGCCGAAAGGCCCGGCGTCAGCACCGCCGCAAGGCCGGCGCCCGCGGTCATGGCACAGGCCTGGATCGCCATCACCAGCGCCGCCCTGTCGCCGAACCGGCGCTTGGCGATGTCGGGCAGCAGGGTCTGCGCCGCGGCGATGCCGACGCCGCACAGCGCCGAGGACAGGTAGATGAAGGCGGAGGTCTCGACCAGCCGCGCCAGCGTGCCCACGCCGACCAGCAGCACGGACGCCAGCACGAGCCGCTCGCTGCCCTGGCGCGAGGCCAGCAAGGCGGCAAAGGCGGGCACGATCCCCATCAGCAGCACGGGAATGGTGGTGATCAGGCCGGCGGCGGCGTGGCTGAGGCCGAGGGCGGCGCGGATGGTGTCGAGCAGCGGCGGCACGGAACTGATCGCCGGCCGCAGATTGGCCGACACCGTCACCATCGCGATCATCAGCAGCAGCGTTCCGCCCAGCCGGCGCATAAACCATCACCCTGTGTCGGGCGATAGCTAATCCATCCGGCGGACCGCCGATACGGAAAACTGGCCGTTATCCCCGCACCGGCGGCGCGGCGGCGCCGCCGAACACGTAGATCAGCGCCCCGAGCGCCGCGACCAGCGCGAGCAGGAAGAACAACGCCATCCAGCGCCTGCCGCTGGTCCGCTCGTGGAGCGTGCCGCCGCGGGCTTCCTGGCCCGTCAGCACGGGCGGGTTCTCGGGGTGGAGATTGAGGTTGTCCGGTTCCTGGCTCATGCGGCGTAAACGCGAGCGCGGGCAGCATGTTCCTGGTGCGTGGAGCAGAACATCATCCGCTCCGTGTCTCTGAGCCTGTCGAAGGGCCTGCATCCGCGTCCGTGCGAGACCCTTCGACAGGCTCAGGGACACGGATATAGGGTGACCTGCATCAAACCCCTGATCTCCGGCCAATCCGTGATGAACCATCAAGCAATCCGCGCCCGGGTGTTTCCAGGTCTCGCGGCCCGTCTTCCGAAAGCAGCAGCTCCTTCAAGGACGGCCTACCTGCCGCGCTAAGTCTCCACCATTCCCGGATCGGCAACATCACCGCCACCTCGACATCGTGTTTGGCGATGAGCTGCGTTCCATCCCGCACGCACGCTTCGAGCAATTCCTCGAAACGATTTTCCGCGTCCTCCACCTGCCACGTCCTCAAGGTTATCCTCCGATGACAATCTGGGCCATGATGCAGAATCCTGAAACGCGGCGCTACGAATTCAGCGACATCCATCCTTCGTCCGGTTCGAAGCGCGGGCCGTGGCGGCGGACCAGCTCCATCAGCTTGCGGACGATATCCTCGACGCCCTGGCTGCGCGCGAAATGCATGGGGCCGCCGGTGACCGGCGCGAAGCCGGCGCCGAAGATCATGGCGGCGTCGACGGTGTCCGCTTCGGCGACCACGCCCTCGCGCAGGCAGGCGACGCAGGCGTTGAGGATGGGCAGGATGAGGCGGTCGGCGGTATCGGCGGGCGGATTGCCCGCACGGCCCTTGCGCGGCGCGCCGCCGCTCCAGGAATAGAAGCCCTTGCCCGTCTTCATGCCGAGGTCGCCGCGCGCCACTTTCTCGCGCAGCCGGTCCATGCCCGGCGTCGGCGGGGTGCCCCGATTCTGCCGCAGCAGGTCGGCGACGGCGAGGCAGATGTCGAGGCCGACCCGGTCGGCCAGTTCGACCGGTCCGACCGGCATGCCGAAGGCTTCGGCCGCGGCGTCGATGGTCGGCGCGGCGATGCCTTCCGCCAGCATGGCCATGGCCTCGGCCAGGTAGGGCGCCAGCGCCCGGTTCACCAGGAAGCCGGGCTCGCCGGCGACCGGCGCGGGCAGCTTGCCGATCTGCCGGACGAAGGCGCGGGCGCGGCTGAAGGTGACGTCGAAGATGTCTTCATGGGCGACGACCTCGACCAGCTCCATGCGCGGCACCGGGTTGAAAAAGTGCAGGCCCACCAGCCGACCCGGATTGCGCAGATCCTCGCCCAGGTCCCGCAGCGCGATGCTGGAGGTGCTGGTGGCGAGCAGCGCCGACGGCTTCATGCGCGGCTCGATGCTCTCGAAGAGCGCCTTCTTCAGCTCCAGCCGCTCGGGCACCGCCTCGATCACCAGATCGGCCCGGGCGATGCCGTGGCCGCGCGGATCGGCGACCAGCCGGTCGAGCGCATCGCGAAGATCGGTGCTCTTCACGTGGCGCTTGCCGTAGAGGGCGGCCGCTCGTCGCATGGCGGCACCGATGGCCTCGGGCTTCTGGTCCGACAGCGTGACCCTCAACCCCTTCAAGGCGCACCACGCGGCGATGTCGCCGCCCATGGCGCCGGCGCCGATGACGTGGACGTGAGTCATCGGCTTGCCGGTCTCGCCCATCCCGCGCAAGGCTTCGCGCAGGAAGAACACCCGGATCAGGTTCTGCGCGGTGCGGCTCGCCAGCAGGGCGGCGAAGCTCCTGATCTCCTCGTTGCGCATGGCGCCTGGCCGGTCGGAGAACGTCTCCCACAGATCAATCAGCGCGTAGGGCGCCGGATAGTGCGCTTCCGGCGCCCGCTTGCGCGCCTGCGCCCGCATCCGGTTGGCGAGGAACCCGCGCAATGCGGGCAGTCGCTCGATCTTCGCGCGCAGCGTCGGTTGCGGCGGCCTGATCCGGCCGGCGACCGCGTCGCGGACGGCGGCGGCGACGTGCCGCTCCTGCGTCACCACGTCGACCAGCCCGATCGCCCTGGCGCGCGCCGCGTCGGCGGTCTTGCCGGTCAGCATCATGGTCATGGCCTCGACCGGCGCGATCAGGCCGACCGCGCGCACGGTGCCGCCGAGGCCGGGATGGAGGCCGAGCAGCACCTCGGGGAAGCCGAACGTGGCGCCGTCGACGGCGATGCGGGTCCGGCAGGCGAGCGCCAGCTCCAGGCCGCCGCCCAGGCAATGGCCGTGGATGACGGCGACCGTCGGGATAGCAAGCTCGGAAATGGCGTCCAGCACCCTGTGGCCCTGCAGCACCAGCTCTTCGGCCTCGGCCGGGTCGATCCGGCCGGCGAACCGGCCGACGTCGGCGCCGGCGCAGAACCCGGCGCGCTTGGCCGAGCGGATGACGATGCCGGACGGATGCTCCGGCAGCAGGCGCCGCAGGACGTCGGCCAGCTCGTTCAGCACTTCGTCGTCGATGGTGTTGACGGCCGCGTCCATCTTGTCGAACAGCAGCCAGGCGACGCCGTGCGCGTCGCGGCCGTAGCGCCAGTGGCGCAGCATGTGGCTCGAGCCCAGGTCGAGTCCCAGCTCCAGGTCGCGGGACTCCAGCGCCGCCAGCACGTTCCGGGAATGCGGGCGCATGGTCAGATCCTCTCGATCAGCATGGCGCCGCCCTGGCCGCCGCCGATGCATTCGGTGGCGATGCCGCGCCGCAGATCCATCCGGTGCAGCGCGTTCACCAGATGCAGCACGATCCGGTTGCCGCTGGCGCCAACCGGATGACCCAGGCTGATGGCGCCGCCGTCCGGGTTGAGCCGGTCGCGATCGATCCGGCCCAACGGCGCGTCGAGGCCGAGCACGGTTTCGCAGTAGTCGGCGTCGTTCCAGGCGGCGAGGCACGACAGCACCTGCGCGGCGAACGCCTCGTTCAGCTCCCAAAGGTCGATGTCGGCCATGCCCATGCCCCGCCGCTTCAGGATATCGGTCGCGCACAAGGTTGGGCCCAGACCCATGATCGAGGGATCGAGCGCCGACCACGCGCTGTCCAGGATCACCGCGCGCGGCTTCAGCCGGTGCTTCTCCAGCGCCTCCTCGGACGCCAGGACCACCCAGGATGCGCCGTCGGTGATCTGCGAGGAATTGCCTGCCGTCACCTTGCCCCAGGGCGGCTCGAACACCGGCTTCAGCGTGGCGAGTTTTTCCCGCGTGGTGTCGGGCCGGACGCCGTCGTCGGCGCCGAACGATCCGCCGTCGCGCGCCATGGCCGGCTCGATCTCGCCATCGAGCCAACCGCTGGTCTGCGCCAACGCCAGCCGGCGATGGCTTTCGGCGGCGTAGGCGTCGGAGGCCTCGCGCGATACCCGGAACAGATGGGCGATGATCTCGGCGGTCTGGCCCATGTTGAGCGCGACCACCGGATCGGTGAGGCCGCGCTCGAGACCGATCACCGGTTTGAGAAACCGTGGCCGGAACCCGGCCAGCGCCTTGACCCGGGCGCCCAGGTGCCGCGCCGACATCAGCGCCCCGAACCAGGCCGCCGCGTCCTGCCGGAACACCAGCGGCGCATGGCTCAGCGATTCGGTGCCGCCGGCCAGGATCAGGTCCGCCTGGCCGCCCTGGATGGCGCGGAACGCGCTGTCGACGGACTGCATGCCGGAGCCGCAATTGATCTGTACGGTGTACGCGACCGTCGCCGCGCCCATGCCCAGCCGGAGCGCCGCGACCCGCGCCGGGTTCATCTCGTCGGCGATGACGTTGACGCAGCCCAGGATGACGCTGTCGAAGGAGTCGCGCCCGATGTCCAGCCGGTCGAGCAGCGGGCGTCCGCACTGCACCGCCAGATCGACGGGGGTGAACGGTCCCGGCCTGCCACGCGCCCTCAGGAACGGCGTGCGCGCGCCGTCGACGATGTATACCGGCCGTCGCCGCGCAGCCTGAAATTCCGCGGATTCCTCGATGTCAGCCCTCCCTCGACCCGAATGCCGGCACGAACGCCGCCTCCGCCGGCCTTGTTCCGGGCCCAGCGGCGTCCATATGAGGCAAGAAGTAGGGGCAAGTGTGGCCGTTATCGGGGGGAACCTGTGGCGGCTCCAAGACGTTTCATCGATCTCGTGACGGAGCCCGCGCTGGCTTCGGATAGCAGGGGACACCACCGTGACCGCTCAGCCGCCGACGGCGTCGGCCGACCAGCCGGCCCTCCATCCATGGCCAGACAGCCTGCGCGGCGCCTATGCGCGCGTCCGCGGGACCACCGTCGCGCTCGCCGCGCCGCTCGCGACCGAGGATCAGGTGATCCAGAGCATGCCCGACACCAGCCCGACGAAATGGCATATGGCGCACACCACCTGGTTCTTCGAGACCTTCCTGTTGAAGCCGCATCTGCCCGGCTACCGGCCGCTGAACGAGGCCTACGACCACCTGTTCAATTCCTACTACCAGCAGATCGGCGCGCCCTTCCCGCGTCCCCGGCGCGGCCTGTTGTCGCGCCCCACCGTCGACGAGGTGCTGGACTACCGCGCCTATGTGGATACCGCCATGGCGCGGCTGCTGGAGCGCCTCGACCCGCCGCTGGCGCCGCTGGTCGAGCTGGGGCTGAACCACGAGCAGCAGCACCAGGAGCTGCTGGTGACCGACATCAAGCACGCGCTGTCGCTCAACCCGCTCGAGCCCGCGCCTTACGGCGCGCGCGAGCGCGGCGACGCCGGCGCTCCCGCGCCGACCTGGCAGCCCTTCGCGGGCGGCCTGCGCGAGATCGGCCATGACGGCGACGGTTTCGCTTTCGACAATGAAGGCCCGCGCCACCGCCATCACCTGGAGCCGTTCGCGCTGGCGTCGCGGCCGGTCACCAATGGCGAGTATCTGGCGTTCATGGAGGCGGGCGGCTACCGCGATCCGGCGCTGTGGCTGGCCGAGGGCTGGACCATCGCCGGCGAGCGTGGCTGGCGCGCGCCGCTTTACTGGGAACAGCGCGACGGCGTCTGGACGCGGTACACGCTGCATGGCCGCGAGCCGGTCGATCCTGCCGAGCCGGTCTGCCACGTCAGCTACTACGAGGCGGCGGCCTATGCAGCATGGGCCGGGCATCGGCTGCCGACCGAGGCGGAGTGGGAAACGGCGGCCCGGGGTTTGCCGGCCGACGGCAAATTCCTCGATCTGTCCTGCCTCGAGCCTCGCGCCGGCGCCGGCGGAGGACTGCGCCAGATGTTCGGCGATGTCTGGGAATGGACCATGAGCGCCTACGCGCCCTATCCGCGCTACAAGGCCGCCGAGGGCGCCATCGGCGAATACAACGGCAAGTTCATGAGCAACCAGATGGTACTGCGCGGCGGTAGCTGCGCCACGCCGCGGGGCCATGTGCGCGCCACCTACCGCAACTTCTTTCCTCCCGACGCCCGCTGGCAGTTTTCGGGACTCCGGCTGGCAAAGGACGACTGATGATGGACAAGACCGCCTTCGACGCCGCCGCTCCCGAGCGGGTCGTCGATTCCCCGCTCTGCGGTGCCCCGGCCTTCCTGCTGGACCGGCATCCGCCGAAGGTCGACTTCGCGGCCGACGTGCTGGAGGGGCTGTCGAGGCCGCAGAAGCAGATCCCGCCGAAATACTTCTACGACGCACGCGGCTCGGACCTGTTCGAGCGCATCTGCCGGACGCCGGAATATTACGTCACCCGCACCGAGCTGGAGCTGCTCTCGGACATCGGCCCGGACATCGCCGGCATCGCGGGGTGCGACGTGACGGTGATCGAGTTCGGCAGCGGCTCGGACGCCAAGATCAGGCGGCTGCTCGACGCGCTGCCGAACCCGTGCGCCTATGTGGCCATCGACATCAGCCGCGCGGCGCTGGAGCGCGCCATCGAGGACCTGGCCCGCGACTATGCCGATCTCACGGTGGGCGGGATCGTCGCCGATTTCACCACACCGGTCGAGCTACCGCCCGAGGCGTTCTCCGGCGGCAAGAAGCTGGCGTTCTTTCCGGGCTCGACCATCGGCAACATGGAACGCGGGCATGCCCGCCAGTTCCTAGCCGACGTGCGCGCCACGCTGGCGCAAGGCGACGGCTTCCTGGTCGGCGTCGACCTGCGCAAGGGCCGCGACATCCTCGACCCGGCCTACAATGACGATGAAGGCGTGACTGCCGCCTTCAACCTGAACGTGCTGCGGCGCATCAACCGCGAGCTCGGCGGCACCATCGACCTGGGAAAATTCCGCCATCTGGCGTTCTACAACGAGGCCGACGGCCGCATCGAGATGCATCTGCAATCCACCGCCGACCAGCGGTTCGAGGTGGCGGGCGCGCAGATCGCCATGACCCGCGACGAAACCATCCACACGGAGAATTCCTACAAGTACTCGGTGCCCGAGTTCATCCTCGCCGCCGAGAGCGCCGGCTTTTGCGCGGTGCGGACCTGGAAGGACCGGCAATCGCTGTTCAGCATCCACTATCTGGCGGCGGTCTGACCGCCAAATCGCGCCGGTCAGGCGGCGGGCTCATGGCAAGTTGGCCGTCGCGGCCTTTTCGAGGTGTTTTTCGGCGTCCTCGATGGCCTTGCGCGCCTCGCCGATCTCGCGGTCTTCCTGCTCATGGGCCTGCCGCGCCAGTTCGATGTAGCGCTTCCTGATCTCCATGATGTCCTTCTCGCTCAGATCCTCCAGGTCCAGCAGCGCGTTGTGCGCCTCGGCGGTGGCGCGAATCAGCTCGTCGAGCTTGATCTGGGTGGCCTTGGCCTCGCGGTTCTGGGTGTTCTGGATCAGGAACACCATCAGGAAGGTGATGACCGTCGTGCCGGTGTTGATCACCAGCTGCCAGGTGTCGCCGAACCCGAACAGCGGGCCGGTCGCCGCCCAAGCGACGATGATGCCGCAGGCCAGCGCGAAAAACACCGGATGGCCGGCCGCGTCGGCGATCCTGCCGGCGAAATGATCGAAGCCGCCGTCTTTCCTGGCCATCTCTGCCTCCTGCGTTGCGTCCGGCTATCGTGTCGATGGCCTACTTGGGCGGCGCAGGCCTGGAAACCTCCAGCACGCCGCAGGCGATGCGGCCGCCGGAGTTGCCCGAGGGGTCGCTCCGGTAGTCGTCAGGGCCCGCATGGACCACGAAGGACGCGCCGTCCGCGTCGTCGAGGTTGTCGGCGCTGCCCGGCGTCAGCGACACGCCGGTGAGAAACAGGTCGATGTTGAGGATGCCCGAGGCCGGCACGTCGAGGTTCGGCAGGTCGCCGGCATGGCGGCCGGCATCGTTGAGGATGCCGTGGCTGGCGTGGCCCGGGTTGAAGTGGCCGCCCGCGCTGGCGAAGTCGCCCGTGCAGATGCCCTTGTCGTGGATGTGGAAGCCGCGCGCGCCCGGCGGCAGGCCGGTGAATCTGCCGGCCATGGCAATGCCGGATTCGCCCGCGGTCAGCGTGATCGTGCCGACGGTTTCGCCTTTCTGATCCTTCATGACCACGGTGCCGCCCGCCGGGGCCGGCTTGGTCGCTTCGCCGCCGGGCTTCGGCTGCGGTACGGCATCCCCGGCCAGGGCCGGCGCGGCGACCGCCAGCACGAAACAGGCTGTGCCGGCCATTGCCGCGATGGTCTTCCAGTTCATCATCTCGTCTCTCCATTACTCGGGCGGCACGATCGGGGCCGCCCTCTGGCGGATCGGATTGCTGGCGATCTTCGCCAGCGGTGTCATGGGCTACCACATTTTTATGCAACGGGTCGATGGCACCACCCGTGTGACTCGCGGCGGTCCAGGGATCTTACCATCCGACGGACAAACGCCCATACCGGGACCGTGTTCCGCCGCGGCGCCGTTGCCGAAACCCGCGAATCGCGCTTCAATCGCCTGCGGCGGCGCGGCGCCGTTCCGGGAGGGGGCCAAGGGTCATGCTACAGGGCCTGCGCAGGATGGCTTCGCGCCTGTCGGCAACGCTGCAGGGTTTCCGGCAGGAGCCCGAGGACGAGAAGGAGGACGTCCCGCCCATCGTCCACCGGATGATCCGGTTCCGCGACATGGACACGCGGCTGCGGGCGATCACCGGCCTGGTATTCGCCGAGATGATCGCCGGGGCGGTCGCCATCGTCACCTCGAAGATGGACCTGCCGATGATCGATGTGGCGCGTCCGCGCCTGGAAATCGGTACCGGCGCCGGCGGCCTGCTGACGGCGCATATGGTCCATGACCTGACCGTGCCGATGATCAGTTACGCCGTCGCCTATGTCTGCGCGTTCTCGGGGCTGGTGCTGCTGACCATCGGCATCGTCGGCGCCCACAAGCTGGGCCGGGTGCTGGTGATCGGCGTGCTGGCGCTGGTGTTCCTGCTCGGCGTGCCGACCTTCACCGACTCGCCGGGCGACGCCTGGCTGTTCCTCGCCCTGGTGTTCATGTGGTGCCTGCTGGCGGCCGGCCTGCCGGCGCTCTACCGGGCGCGCTACAGCCCGGAGCGGCGCAAGATGTGGGTGCTGGTGCTGCTGATCGCGGTCGGCATCGCGCCCATCGCGCTGGTGTTCGGCATCAACGCGGCGGCGTTCTCCGAGCTGCTCTATGCGCTGCGCATTCCGCTGATCTTCGTGTTCCTGTTGTCGGGCACCGACTGGGCCGAAATCGGCGACGAGGTGCTGCGGGCCTCGACCCGCAAGCTGAAGATCGGCCACAGCCTGCCGGCGCTGTTCGCGCTCAACGCCCTGGCGGCCCTGTTCATGGGCGTCGAGACGCTGCGGGTCGCGGGCGACGGCGTGATCCTGACGATCATCCCCGGCGCGCTGGCGGCCGGCGCGCTCTGGGCCACGCTCCGGGCTGCAGGCTTCGAGGGGCAGTGGCCGATCCGGTTCCCCTGGGCGCTGCTGGCGCTCGCGGTGCTGGGCTATTTCCTGCCGACCTACTTCATGGTCTACAACGGCCTCGACCGGCTGCTGTTCCTGGTCAGCGCCGTCATCACCATCGCCTCGGGCGCACTGCTGTGCGCCTGCGGCAAGCGGCCACGGCTCGCCTGGATGATGCCGCCGCTGTTGTTTGCCGTCATCCTCGGGCTCTATCTGTGCTTCATCTGGGCGCCGGGCTTCGGCAACAGCCAAGTGTTCACCAGCGGCTTCAGTTCCAACCTGTTCTTCTGCACCTTCATCGGCACCGTCGCGGCGCTCGCCTGGGCGTGGCGGCGCCGCTGGGACATGGACGTGCGGCGCCCGCTCCTGCTCCTGCTGCTGATGAACTTCGGCATCCTGCTGCTGCAGCTGCTCGACGGCTTCGTCTATGAATGGCTGCGCGGCACCGCCGAGTCCGGCGTCACGGCCGCGGCCATCATCGTCTTCGTCGCCATTCTGTGGGACATCCTGATGTCGGGCGACGACATCACCAACGTGGACGGCAAGCTGTTCCCGCGCCGCAGCCGCGTGTCGCTGTTCTTCGCCTATGTGATGCTGGCGGTGGCCATCGTGGTGTTCTGGGGCAGCATGCAGGGCACCGAGGACTACGTGGCGCAGGCGCGCAACCTGGCCGACACCGACCAGCTCGTGGAGCTGGGCATCAAGATACTCGGGCCGACGACGTTGCTGACCCTGCTGGTGCTGCGCTGGGGACGCTGGAACGCCCGGCGCATCGTGCCGGCGCCCGGACCCTATGCCGGACTGGCGGCGGCGTGAGCGCCTAGCGGTCGGGGCGGTGGAACAGCATCATGCCGCCGATCGCCAGCAGCGAACCGCCGGCGCCAGCCATGCCGCCGATGACGAATCCCGGCAGGTTGGAGTCCATGAGGTAGAAGGTGAGGCCGATGATAACCAGGCCGAACACCGCCAGGACCGCATAGATGCGCTTCTGCAGCGGCGTGAGCGGTCGGGATTTGCGAGGCTGGGGCGCGAGGGTCTGGTCCGCAAGTGTCTCTGGCGCAGGAGACGCGGGTTCATCCATGACATGGCTCCCGTGGCTGACTTCGTCTGACGCGGATCATAGCCCAGTCCTTCGCCTCACGGGAAGCCCATACCGGGTCGATGATGATCGCCCGGTCGCGGCCGGCGCCTCGGCCGCGTAGCGCGCCGCCTCCGTTGCCGCGGGATGCAGTCCGTTCGTTTGAAGTGACCTCCAAGAGACTCGGATAAATCGCGGTAGCCGCCCGCGAAACTCGTCGTGGTGCGAGACCGCCTGCGCTACCGTCTTGTGGACGAGGGTCCATGACAGGGGAGCGCGCATGGCTGAGGGCAGGTGGCGGGTCAAACCGATCGAGCATCTGGGCGACCGCGGCGGTGAGAGCGGCCTGAAGCGGAGCCTGGGTCCCGTTCACCTGACGCTGATCGGCGTCGGCTCCATCGTCGGCACCGGCATCTTCGTGTTGACCGGCATCGGCGCCGAGCGGGCCGGACCGGGACTGATCCTGGCCTTCGTCATTGCCGGCTTCGTCTGCGCCATGGCGGCGCTGGCGTTCGCCGAGCTGGCGTCGATGATCCCGGTGGCGGGCAGCGCCTATACCTACACCTACGCGACCCTTGGCGAACTGGCGGCCTGGATTGTCGGCTGGTGCCTGATCCTGGAATACGCCATCGCGGCGAGCGCCGTCGCCGTCGGCTGGTCGGGCTATGTGACCGGCTGGATGACCGACGCCGGCTGGCACATGCCGTTGGTGCTGACCAGCGGCTGGTTCGACGGCGGCATCGTCAACCTGCCGGCCATGCTGATCGCCGGCGTCGTCACCCTGCTGCTGGTGGTCGGCACCCGCGAGAGCGCGGCGGTCAACGCGGTGCTGGTCGTCATCAAGCTGGCGGCGCTGACCCTGTTCGTGGTGTTCGCCGCGCCCCACGTGGAAGCGCGCAACTACCAGCCTTTCCTGCCCCATGGGTTCGGCGGCGTGCTGTCGGCGGCCAGCCTGATCTTCTTCGCCTATCTGGGGTTCGACGCGATCTCGACGGCCGGCGAGGAAACGCGCAACCCGAGCCGCGACCTGCCGCTGGGCATCATCGGCTCGCTGCTGGTGTGCACCGTCATCTACATGATCGTGGCCGCGGTCTCGGTCGGCGCGCTGCCGTTCGAGAAGGTCATGCACAGCGACGAGCCGCTGGCCTTCCTGGTGCGGTCGCTGGGCAACAACACGGCCGGCGACCTGATCGCCGCGGGCGCCATCATCACCCTGCCGACGGTGATCATGGTGATGATCTACGGCCAGACGCGCATCTTCTTCGCCATGGCGCGGGACGGGCTGCTGCCGCCGGTGTTCGCGCGGGTCCACGGCAAGCGCGGCACGCCGCATGTGGTGACGCTGGCGACCGGCGCGGTGATCACGCTGCTGGCGGGCGCCTTCCCCATCGAGGACATCACCGAGCTGTCGAACGCCGGCACGCTGCTCGCCTTCATCGTGGTGTCGATGGCGGTGATCATCCTGCGCGGTACCCAGCCCGATCGTCCGCGGCCCTTCCGGTGCCCGGCGCCGCTGCTGGTCTGCGGCTTGGCGATCCTGGGCTGCATGGTGCTGTTCGCCAACCTGGCGGCCGCCACCATCATACGGTTCGGCGTCTGGGTGGTGATCGGTCTGCTGGTCTATTACCTGTACAGCGGCCGGCGCAGCCCCATGCGCAAGCCGCCGGCCCCGACGATCGCGCCCTGATGACGCTTACGTCCTGATGTCGCGGTCGCGGGTCTCGGGCAGGAAGAACAGCACCACCAGGAAGCCGACGATCACCACGGCGGTCATGTACCAGAGCCCGGCATAGACGTCGCCGGTCGAGACGATGATGAACTGGGACACGAACGGCAGCAGGCCGCCGAACCAGCCGGTGCCGAAATGGTACGGCACCGACAGCGAGGTGTAGCGCACCTTGGCGGGGAACAGTTCGGTCAGGATCGCCGCCACCGGACCATAGGCGATGGCCGACAGGAAGATCAGCGCCAGCACGATGCCGATCACCAGCGGATAGTTGGTCCGCGCCTGATCCGCGGTCTGCGGATAGCCCACGGCGGTGATCGCGACCAGCAAGGCCTGCTCGTCGAAGCCCTCGATGTTGACGCCGCCGAAGCTGACGACGACCTCCTTGCCCGGTTCGCCCGCCACCCGCTCGTAGCTGATGCCGCGCTTGGCCAGGAACGCCATGGCGCGGGCGCATTCGGCGGTCTGCTTCTCGGCGAAGGCACTGTAGGGGCAATCGGTCGAGGCGACGGTGACCGGCGCCAGTTTCATGGCCTCGGACATGGCCGGGTTGGCGGCGCCGGCGAGGGCGTGGAACAGCGGGAACACCAGCAGCACGGCCAGGCCGTAGCCGGCGAGCAGCACCTTCTTGCGGCCGACCTTGTCGGATACCCAGCCCATCAGGATCATCAGCGGCATGCCGAGGGCGACGGAGGCCGCCATGATCATCTCGGCATGGCTGGCGTCGAGCCGCATGGTATCGCGCAGGAAATACAGCACCGAGAACTGGGCGGTGTACCAGATCACCGTGTGGCCGGCGGCGACGCCGAACAGGGCGATCAGCACCAGGCGCGCCTGCGGCCACGACGAGAACGCGTCCTTCAGCGGATTCTTGGAGGTCTTGCCCTGCGCCTTCATCTCGGCGTAGACCGGGCTTTCGGACAGCTTCAGGCGGATGTAGAGCGAGATGCCCAGGATCACCAGCGAGAACGCGAAGGGAATCCGCCAGCCCCAGTCCTCGAACACCTCTTGCGACAGCACGCCCTTGCACGCCAGCACGACCAGGATCGACAGCAGGAAGCCTGCCCCCGCCGACATCTGGATGAAGCTGGTGTAGAAGCCGCGCTTGCCCGGCGGCGCGTGCTCGGCCACGTAGATCGCGGCGCCGCCATATTCGCCGCCCAGCGCCAGGCCCTGCAGCAGCCGCATGGCAACCAGCAGGATCGGCGCCCAGATGCCGATGGTGGCATAGTCCGGGATGAAGGCGATGGCGAAGGTGGCCAGGCCCATCATGGTGATGGTGACGAGGAAGGTGTATTTGCGGCCGATCAGGTCGCCCAGGTGACCGAAGACGATGCCACCGAGCGGGCGCACCAGGAAGCCGGCGCCGAACACGGCGAGCGACTTCAGGAAGGCGGCGGTGCCGCTCTCGCCCGGAAAGAAATGCTGCGCCAGGAGCGCCGCCAGCGTGCCGTAGATGAAGAAGTCATACCACTCGAAGACCGTGCCCAGGGTCGAGGCGGTGATGACGAGCCGGTTGCGCTTGCCGAGGGATTCCGCTGAAGACGACATCGGGCGATCCTGCCATGGGTGGATGATGCGGCCGGATCACGAACCCCGCGCGGCGCCCCTCGCGCCTTCTTCCCCCGCCCGGATGCGTGGCATCCGATCGCGGCGGTTTCCCTGCCCCGGCCCAACCCTCATACAGGCATGACACTTCCGTCACAAGGGGTTGGACTATCGGCCGCCGCTCAGTGCCTGCCGCCCATCTTGTGGGCCTTGACCGTGATCAGGTCCATGACCGCCAGCATCACGCCCGACAGCACGAAGGTGAGGTGGACGATCACCATCCACATCAGCTGGCTTTCCGGCACCGCGTTGATGTTCATGAAGCTCTTGAGGAGCTGGATGCCGGAGATGGCGACGATGGAGGCGATGAGCTTCAGCTTCAGGCCGCTGAAGTCCACCTTGCCCATCCAGTCCGGCTTGTCCTCGTGGTCGCCGACATGGATCTTGGAGACGAAGTTTTCGTAGCCCGAGAAGATCACGATCAGCAACAGGTTGCCCGCCAGCGACAGGTCGATGAGGCCGAGGATCGCCAGGATGGTGGCGGATTCGCTCAACTCGAGAACCCGCGGCAGCAGGTGCCAAAGCTCCTGGGCGAATTTCGCCAGCAGCAGGATCAGCGACAGCACGAGGCCGATATAGAACGGCGCCATCAGCCAGCGGCTGGAGAACATCACCCGTTCGAGAAACCCTTCAACGGCCTTCATGACACCCTTCCGGAAAACACTGCGCACCTGACCCTGTCGAGGCCACGTTATTGGTTTGGCGCGCAAGATAAAGCGAATTTTTCGCAGGCGGGCTACCAGCGCTGCTCGCGCCAGCATGACGACCGTCCGGCCGCGCATATCTGCTATAAGCGTTCCGACGACAACATGCTGACGGTCACGTCTTGGGCCAATCAACAACGGACAGCCTGCTGCAGCCGGACGAGCCGCCGGCGGTCGAGGTCGTGAACCCGGAAGGCAAGAGCGCCGCCTTCCTGCTCTGCGACCACGCCTCGAACCGCATTCCGAAGGCGCTGGGTACTTTGGGACTGAGCGACGCCGAGCGCGCCGACCACATCGCCTGGGATCCGGGCGCGGCGAACATGGCGCGGCGGCTGTCGCGACTGCTCGACGCGCCGCTGGTGCTGAGCGGCTATTCCCGGCTGGTGATCGACTGCAACCGGCCGCTGGACAGCACGCAGCTCATCGCCACGGTCAGCGGCGGCGTCACGGTGCCGGGAAACGCATCCGTGTCGCCCGAGGACCGGGCCGTGCGCATCGACGCGCTGCACCGCCCCTATCACGATACGATCGCGGACATGCTGGATGCACGACGCAAGCGCCCCACGCTGCTGCTGTCGATCCACAGCTTCACGCCGGAACTGGACGACGGGCCGCGGCCGTGGCCCATTGCCATCGCCTATGGCGACGACGACCGCCTCGCCCGGCTGCTGATCCCGGCGCTGCGCGCGGACGGCACCGTGGTGGGCGACAATCAGCCCTATTCGGTAGCCGCGTGGAGCGATTACTCGATCCCGGTTCATGGCGAACGGCGCGGCAATCCGCATGTGCTGGTCGAGACCCGGCAGGACGGCATCCGCACACCGGAGGCGGCGGCGGCCTGGGCGGACAAGCTGGCGGATGCCTATCGCCGGATCGAGGCCGAGGCGCTTGGGCTCAGTTGAAGCCCTGCGCGGGGGCGCCGTTGGGGAAATAGAACCGTTCGATCCGCTCGCTGGGGTCGCGGGTCGCCATCCAGATCACCAGCGCGACGGCGGCGATCAGCTCCAGCGCCATGACGATGATGGGCGCGAGCCCGGCGATCGATACGCCGATCTCCCGCGGCGCCCGCTGGCGAAGGGCCAGGACCAGCGCGGCCACCGCCGCGACCATGGCCGCCGCCTGCCAGGCAAGCAGCGCGCCGGCGCGGTCCATGCCGCGGGTGAAGCCGTCGCCCGACGGCGTCATGGTGTTGAACGCGACGAAGGAGATGACGAACAGTCCCAGCCACAGGCCGGCGGCGGCGAAGACCACGTAACGCGATGCCATGGGCCACTCCCGCGATGCGACGCGACGGACGGCGGATTCTCCCGCAAATCGGCCGCGCTGTCACGCGACAAGCGCTGGCTCAGGTCGCCTCCACGACCTCCTCGGTCCAGACCTTAAACTGCCGCAGGGTGGTGGGGCCGAAGCTGCTGCTGATCGCCACGTCGGCCGCGTCGCGGCCGCGGGCGATGACGATGCGGCCGATGCGCGGCGTGTTGTGGCGGGCATCGAAGGTGTACCACCGGCCGTCGAGATACGCCTCGAACCAGGCCGAGAAATCCATCGGGTTCGGATCGACCAGCACGCCGATATCGCCCAGGTATCCGGTGCAGTAGCGCGCCGGGATGTTGAGGGCGCGGCACAGGGTGACCGCCAGGTGGGCAAAGTCGCGGCACACCGCCTTGCCCTCGGTGAACGCGTCGAGCGCCGTCCGCGTCGCGCGCGCATCGGGGTAGCTGAAGCGCAGACGGTTGTGGACGTAGTCGACCACCGCCTGAACCCTGGCCCAGCCGCCGACGATGTCGCCGAAGCGTGTCCAGGCGAAAGTGGAGAGCCGGTCGGTCTCGCAATAACGGCTGCCCAACAGGTAGACCAGCGTCTCGTCGGGCAGCTCTTCCACCGGCACCTGGCGGGCATCTTCGACCACCGGATCGGGCAGGCCGCTGTCGCGCACGATCGCGTCGGCGAAGATGCGGATCGGGCCGCCGGGCGCGACCAGCCGCGTGCACCGGTTGCCGAACGCGTCCAGATAGGTTTCCAGCGGTACCTGCGGGTCGGCCGCCATGGTGTCGGGCACGATGACGTCGTCGGCCCGGTCTGGATGGATGCCGAGGGTCACGATCATCGGCGTCGGCTGGCAGCCTTCATAGATGAGGTCATAGCCGACCCGGATCTGCATGACCTTGTTCCTGGCATAGACGGCGGAGACGTCGTTCATGTGGATACCCAATGCGATCGCGGTCCATAAGGGCCGCGCGAGGTGGAGGTTTGACCCGGTTTGCCGCAGCGCAGCACGCGCGGACCGTGTGAGGCACTCTACGATCCAAGCGCGGAAAGGTTCCTGTCCGGTCGGTGATTCATGAGCCCGTGCTTCGCGTCCGGCATGATCCATGGAACGGTAGATGCCGGGAAGAAACCCTTGCTAAGCAGGAGATCGAGGCAGTGTGACCTGAAACATGTAAGTCAATGCCTTACACTCTCGGCATGATCAGGTCCTACCGCAGCAAGGCGTCGCAGCGCTTCGCACAGACCGGCGGTGGATCACGACTGCCGGTGCAGAACCAGGATCGAGTAAGGCGTATTCTGGCGGCGCTGGCGGCGGCGTCGGACCCCGATCAGATGAACATTCCGGGTTTTCGCTTCCACTGCCTTCAAGGCAAGCCCAAGCGGTATTCGGTCGACGCCAGCGGCAGCTATCGGGTGACATTCGGCTTCAAGGGATAAGACGCCGTCGATGTCGATCTCGAGGACAACCATTGACCAAGGAGGGTCAGGAAACATGGCTGGACGTCAGGATAAAGCGCATCGACTCGCTGGCTTGAAACCAACCCATCCCGGTGAATTGCTGCGCGAGGATGTCATTCCGGCGCTTGGCAAGTCCAAGGCCGCAATCGCCCGTTTGTTGGGCATTTCGAGACAGACCCTCTATGACGTCCTGAACGAACGGCAGCCCATCACGCCGCGTCTGGCGCTGCGGATCGGCAAGCTGTGCGGCAACGGACCCGATATCTGGCTCAGGATGCAGGGTAACTACGACCTGGCCGTCGAGGGCGCCGCAATGGCTGACGAGATAGGTTCCATCCCCACGCTCGCCGCCTGACGCTGGCCGGCCCGCGACGAACTGACCCGCGGATAACCTTACCTCGACGCCAGCGGCGCGCCCGGCGGGGTGGCGACGTAGCGGTCCAGCAGCCTGTGCATGTGGCGCAGGCGGGATTCCTGGTAATTGCCCAGGGTCACGCCGTTCTCCAGCATGTGCATGCCCTTTTGCACCCGCGGCATGTTGGACACATCCTGCTCGAAGATGGCCGAGATCTGGTCGAGCTCCGGTGCCTCGGTGAACGACTGGTCCGGTCGCAGGATTTTCAGCGGCGCGGGATCGGGGCGCGGCCCATCGTCCGGCACCGGATGCAGCAGCATCACGTCCATGATCGAGCTGTTCGGATCATTGCCGTTGGGCCGGAAGCGGTAGACCAGCGGCAGGCTGAAATTGAACCAGGGGAAGAAGTTGGGGAACAGGAAGTACTCGATGTTGTCGAGGATTTCCGTGGTCGACAGCATCGAGAGGTCGGCGCCGAAGCGGTCCTCCAGATCCTTGCGCAGGGCCTGGACGTAACGGCTGCGCGCGGTCTCGCCGGGGTTGAGCGGCAAGGCGCCGCCGCGCTCCATCAGGCGCGGCGACTGCATCATGATGTTGGCGATTTCCTGCTCGGTGAGCGACGGCAGGTGGGGGCTGGTGACGCCGGGCGGCGTGTAGAGCCGGCTGATCCGGTCGCCATACAGGTCGTATTGCGTGTTGGCGTCGCCGGTCACCGGCATGGCCTGCGAATGCGCCTCGACCACATGATAGGACTCGATGAAGGCTTCCTGCGCCACCTTCCAGTTGCACGGCATGATGCGCCGGACGTTGGCCGTCATGTAGCGGCGCTCCAGCGGGAAGGTGGAGAAATGCTGCGGCAGCACGCCCAGCCACTGCTCGAGCGGCATGGCGTCCTTGTCCATGTTGATGAACACGAAGCCGCCCCAGGTCGCCACCTTCACTTCCGGCAGGCTGTACTTGGCCTCGTCGACATGCGGGAAATCCCACTTGCAGGGGATTTCCTTCAGCGAGCCGTCCAGGTTCCAGGTCCAGCCGTGGAACGGGCAGCGGAACTGGGTGACCGACCCGTCCTCGGCCCGAAGCTGGGTGCCGCGGTGCAGGCAGGCGTTCTTGAACGCCTTGATCTCGTTGTCGCCGGAGCGGACGACGATGAACGACCAGCTGCCGATGTCGTAGACGACGTTGTCGCCGACCTCGGGAATTTCCTCCTCGCGGCAGGCCATCTGCCAGACCCGGGACCACATCCGCTCCATCTCCAGGTTATGGTAGTCCTGGCTGATGTAACGCTCGACCGTGAGGTTCTCGTCGCCCTGGAATTCCCAGGTTTCGGAATGGAACCATGCGGGCGGGTTGTCGCCGTCGCGGTCGATGATCTGCTGGACGCTGGGTCCGACGCTGCGCGCGTCACCGGGCTTCAGCCCGCCTTTAACCTGCTTATTCACCGTCTTCTCCCCGTTCGGCAAACATGGTCGCGATACAAGTACGCTAGCTAACCATGAAGCGATGCCGGAGTCACGCGCGAGCAGGTGATGCCCGCACGCCGTGCCCGGCTGGCCGCGAACCGTGTGGCGGCGTGTGCGCCTTGATTTCTGTCCCGGATCGGGTGTCTGTTAGGCCGGTCGCAGGTGACTGGCTCGGGGGAATGAGCGTCGTGCAGCCGATTTCGGATTGGTCCACTCAGTTGTCCGAGGTCGTGGCTGGCCATTTCACCGGACCCATCAGGGTTCTCGAGCCCGGCGGCGGCAAACGCACCCACGTACCTCTCCCCGCCGGCTCCCACGTGACCGTGGTCGACATCGACCCCGAGGTGCTGGCCCGCAACGGCAGAACGGTCGAGACCACGCTCCTCCTCGGCGATATCGAGACCATGGACTACGGCGAGTTCGATCTGGTCATCTGCTGGGACGTGCTCGAGCATCTGAGAAACCCGGAGGCCGCCATCGAGCGGATGGTCGCCGCGCTCGCCCCCGGCGGGCTGCTGATCATCAAGGGACCGGTGCTCGCGTCCCTCAAGGGGCTGATCACCCGGTTCTCGCCGTTCTGGGTGCATGTGTTGTTCTACAAGGTGATGATGGGTTCGCCGAAGGCCGGACAGCCAGGCTACGCCCCGTTCAGGACGGTGCACGGGCCCGGCGCGGATCACCGTCGGATCCTTGCCCAGCTTGGCGAGCTGGAGATTCTCCGCGTCTGGCATTTCAATCCCAGGGCGAGCGGCCTGCTGGCGGCACTGTACCGCATCCTTTCCACGTGCAGCCGGAAAAGCGATTTCTGCGTCGTCGCCCGCGCGCGGGCCGTCTCGCCATAGCGCTGGTTCAGCGGGTTCGGGGGCGCTGGCCGAGGAAGTAATCCGGCCGCGGCATGACGCGCGCCGCCTTAAAAACGTCCGGAGATCAGGTTTCCAGACACCGTCCTGCGATCGATTATTATCGAGGCACTTGCCCACGATTTAAGCAATCGAAATATCCATGTTACCGCTCGTGGCATTTATTGGCATCTCCATTGCGAAAACCGCCCGACTTGCCATCGCCCGCGGGTTGACACCACCGCTAAACCTCGGTGAAGCTTTTGCTATTGGAGCCGGCGCGGGGCAACGCCGCTCGTCTGTCTGCAACAGAGGACGGTGCGATGAGCGACATCAAAGGCACACAGGGCGTTTCCTACAACGCGGTCGACGGGCAGTATTTCGAGAAGCGCGGCCTGCGGCGATATGCGGGCGTGTTCTCGCTGTGGGCGCTGGGCGTCGGCGCGGTCATCTCGGGCGATTTCTCGGGATGGAACTTCGGCCTGGGTTTCGGCTGGGGTTCGATGTTCGTCGCCACCATCGTCATCGCGATCATGTATCTCGGCCTGACCTATTCCATCGCCGAGATGTCGCCCGCCCTGCCGCATACCGGCGGCGCCTATTCCTTCGCCCGGTCGGCGATGGGGCCGTGGGGCGGCTTCGTCACCGGCATTGCCGAGAACATCGAATACGTCCTGACGCCGGCGGTGATCGTGTTCTTCATCGGCACTTATCTGGAGGCGATCCTGGGGACGCCGTCGTCGATCCAGCCGCTCTACTGGGTGGGCGGCTACGTCATCTTCATGGCGCTCAACCTGTTCGGCGTCGAGCTCTCGTTCCGGGTCACCGTGTTCGTGACGCTGGTCGCGCTCGCCGTGCTGGTGATCTTCTTCGTCAGCGCGATCCCGCATGTGGACTTCGCCCGCTGGGCGCTGAACATCGGCGTTGGCCCCGACGGCGCGCTGGTCGAGTTGCCCGAAGGCGGCGGGCCATGGTTCCCTGACGGTTTCCACGGCGTCCTCGCCGCCCTGCCCTTCGCGGTGTGGCTGTTCCTCGCCATCGAGCAGCTGCCGCTGGCCTCCGAGGAATCGGTCGATCCGCGCCGCGACATGCCCAAGGGCATCCGGCTTGGCATCTTCACCCTGATCCTGACCGGCTTCGGCGTGCTGTTCTTCAACGCCTCGATCGGTCCGGGTTCGTGGGGGCTGAAGGAGTCGGGCGAGCCGCTGCTCGAGGGCTTCCGGACCATGTACGGCACCAGCATCGCCAACCTGCTGGCGCTGGCCGCCATCCTGGGCCTGATCGCCAGCTTCCACGCGATCATGTACGCCTATGGAAGGCAGATCTATTCGCTATCGCGCGCCGGCTACCTGCCGCGCGGGCTGTCGGTGACGCACGGCACCCACAAGACGCCCTACATGGCGCTGCTCGCCGGCAGCGTGGCCGGACTCGTCGTGATGGTGACCATCTGGTTCTTCTATCCCGACGACAGCGGCACGCTGATCGGCGCCACCCTGCTCAACATGGCGGTGTTCGGCGCCATGCTGTCGTACATCTACCAGGCAGTGTCGTTCATCCTGCTGCGGATCAAGATGCCGCATATCGAGCGGCCCTATCGCAGCCCGTTCGGCATCCCGGGCGCCGTCGTGACCATGATCATCGGCCTGGTCACCATCTATTTCCAGGTGACCGACCCGGCGTTCCGGACGCCGGTGATCGCAACGGCCTGCTACTACGCGATCATGATCCTCTACTTCGCGGTGTTCGGCCGGCACCGCCTGGTGCTGTCGCCCGAAGAGGAGTTCGCCATGACCAAGGGTGCGTCGAGCCGCAGCGACTGATAGGCTTTTCGGCGCGGGGCTCGGGTCCCGCGCCGTAACAACCGGGACACAACGCGGAGCTCATGGATCCAAGACAGGTGAAGACCGCCGACGACGCCAGGGCGATCGTCGAGCAGCGGGGGCTGGACTTCGTCAAGGTCGGCGTGTTCGACATGGACGGCGTCATGCGCGGCAAGTACATGGCCAAGGAGAAATTCTTCTCAGCCCTCGACCACGATTTCGGCTTCTGCGACGTGGTGCTGGGCTGGGACAGCAACGACCAGCTCTACGACAACGTCAAGGTGACCGGCTGGCACACCGCCTATCCGGACGCCATGGTCCGCATCGTCCCCAATTCATGCCGCGCCGTGCCCATGGAAGGCGACATGCTGCTGTTCCTGGGCGAGTTCGCCGGCGAGGCCGAGGGCGTCTGCCCGCGCGGCGTGCTGCGCACCGTGCTGGGCCGCGCCAACAAGCTGGGCTACGGCGTGCGCGCGGCGGCCGAGTTCGAGTTCTTCGTGTTCGACGAGACGCCCCATTCGGTGCGCGAGAAGCACTACCGCGACCTGAAGAACATCACGCCGGGCTATTTCGGCTATTCCATGCTGCGCAGTTCGGTGCATTCGGATTTCTACAAGGACCTGCTGGACATGTGCGCCGCCATGGACATGCCGCTCGAGGGCATGCACACGGAGACGGGGCCCGGCGTGCTGGAGGTGGCGATCAACCACGACGTGGCGCTCGCCGCCGCCGACAAGGCCGCCCTGTTCAAGACCTTCACCAAGATCCTGGCGCAAAAGCGCGGCTGGATGGCGACGTTCATGGCCAAGTGGTCGCCCAACTGGCCCGGCCAGAGCGGCCATCTGCACCTGTCGCTGACCGGCAAGGACGGCAAGCCGGCGTTTCACGATCCAGCCGGGCCGCACGGCATGTCGGACGTCATGCGCTGGTTCGTGGGCGGCCAGCAGAAGCTGATGCCCGAGCTGCTGTGCATGGTCGCCTGCACGGTCAATTCCTATACAAGGCTGATCCCCGGCTTCTGGGCGCCGACCCACGCGACCTGGGGCGTTGAGAACCGCACCTGCGCGCTGCGCGTCATCGGCGGGTCGGCCAAGGCGCAGCGGATCGAGTACCGGATCGCCGCCGCCGACATCAACCCCTACATCGCGCTGGCCTGCGCCATCGGCTCGGGCCTGTGGGGCATCGAGAACAAGGTGGAGCCGGACGATCCCGTCGCCGGTAACGCCTATGCCATGGAGTTCCCGGCGGCGCGCAGCCTGCCGCGGACGCTGTCGGAAGCGGCCGAACGGCTCAACAAGTCCAAGGCCGCGCGCGACCTGTTCGGCGACGCCTTCGTCGAGCACTACGCCGCGACCCGCGACTGGGAAGAGCGCGAGTTCCGCAAGGCGGTCACCGACTGGGAACTGGCCCGCTACTTCGAGATCATCTGATGGCCGCGATGCTGCAATGCGTGAGCCCGGTCGACGGGCACGTCTATGTCGAGCGGCCGCTGGCGGACGCGGCCGCCATCGAGGCCGCGCTGGACACGGCCAGCGCCGGACAACGGGCATGGCAGGCGACGCCCCTGCCCGCGCGTCAGGCGCTGCTGTCGGCGGCGGTCGACGCCTTCGTGGCGCACGGACCGGAGATCGCCACCGAGCTGACCTGGATGATGGGCCGGCCCATCGCCTACACGCCGGGCGAGGTGCGCGGCTTCGAGGACCGGGCGCGCACCATGATCGCACTGGCGGCGGGCGCGCTCGCCCCGCTCGATCCGGGGCCCAAGGAAGGCTTCAAGCGCTACGTCACCCACGAGCCGCTGGGCGTGGTCGCGGTGATCGCGCCGTGGAACTATCCCTACCTGACCGCGGTGAACGCGGTGATCCCGGCGCTGGCCGCGGGCAACGCGGTGATCCTGAAGCATTCGCACCAGACGCCGCTGTGCGCCGAGCGCTTTGCCCAGGCCTTCGAAACGGCCGGGCTGCCCGCGGGCGTATTCACCCACCTGCATCTGAGCCATGCCGACACCGCCGCGCTGATCGCGGACCCACGCATCGACGGCGTCTGCTTCACCGGCTCGGTCGAGGGCGGCCATGCGGTGCAGCGGGCGCTGGCCGGCAAGTTCGCCGCCGCCGGGCTGGAGCTGGGCGGCAAGGATCCGGCCTATGTGCGCGCCGACGCCAACCTGGCCCACGCCGTCGAGAACCTGGTGGACGGCGCCATGTTCAATTCGGGCCAGAGCTGCTGCGGCATCGAGCGCATCTATGTCCATGAAAGCCTGTTCGACGACTTCGTATCCGGCGCGTTCGAGCTGACCCGGAAATACATCCTGGGCGATCCCACGAAGCCGGAGACCACGCTTGGTCCCATGGTGCGCGCCTCGGCCGCGACGTTCGTGCGCGGCCAGATCGACGAGGCGGTGAGGCAGGGCGCCTCGGCGCTGCTGAATCCGGCGCATTTTCCGGCCGACGCCCCTGGAACGCCGTACCTCGCGCCCCAGATACTGGTGCATGTGGACCACTCCATGCGGATCATGACCGAGGAGACCTTCGGCCCCGCCGTCGGCATCATGAAGGTCAGCTCGGACGAGCAGGCGGTGCGGCTGATGAACGACAGCGCCTACGGCCTGACCGCGGCGATCTGGACCGAGGATGTGGACGCCGCCGAGCGCATCGGGCGCCGGATCGACACCGGCACGGTGTTCATGAACCGCTGCGACTATCTGGACCCGGCGCTGGCCTGGACCGGCGTCAAGGACAGCGGCCGCGGCTGCACCCTGTCGGCGCTGGGCTACCAGTACCTGACGCGGCCCAAATCCTTCCATCTGCGCACCGCGACGCGCTGAGGACACACCATGAGCGACATGCTGACCGGCAACTGGAACTACCCGACCCGCGTGCTGCACGGGCCGGGGCGCATCATCGAGCTGGCACAGGCCTGCCGGACGCTGGGCATCACCAGGCCGCTGTTCGTCACCGACAAGGGGCTGCTGCCGTCGCCCATCGCCCAGGCGGCGCTGGAGGGACTCAGGCAGGAAGGAATCGAATCGGCCGCGTTCTCCGACATCAAGCCGAACCCGGTGGGCGCCAACATCGACGACGGCGTGTCGTTCTACCGGCAGGGCGGCCATGACGGCGTGATCGCCTTCGGCGGCGGCTCGGCGCTCGACGCGGGCAAGGCCATCGCCTTCCTGAGCGGCCAGACCAGGCCGATCTGGGACTTCGAGGACATCGGCGACTGCTGGACCCGCGCCGATCCGAACGGCATCGCGCCCATTGTTGCCGTGCCGACGACGGCGGGCACCGGCTCGGAAGTGGGCCGCGCCGCCGTGGTGCTGAACGAGGACGCCCACGAGAAGAAGATCATCTTCCACCCGAAGATGCTGCCGGGCATCGTCATCTCGGACCCGGAGCTGACCGTGAAGCTGCCGCCGCACATCACCGCGGCCACCGGCATGGACGCCTTCACCCACTGCTTCGAGGCGTTCTGCGCGCCGGGCTTCCATCCCATGGCCGACGGCATCGCGCTGGAAGGCATGCGGCTGATCGTCGAGCACCTGCCACGCGCGGTCGAGGACGGAGCGAACATCCTGGCCCGGTCACGGATGCTGACCGCCGCCTCCATGGGCGCCGCGGCGTTCCAGAAGGGGCTGGGCGCGGTGCATGCCATCTCCCATCCGGTCGGCGCGCTCTACGACACCCATCACGGCCTGACCAATGCCGTCGTGCTGCCCTATGTGATGATGCACAACCGGCGCGCCATCGAGGGCAAGATGGGCCATCTGGCCGCCGTGCTCGCCCTGTCACATCCCGGCTTCGACGCGGTGCTGGCCCATGTGCTGTATCTGCGCGAGCACATCGGCATTCCGCACACCCTGGCGGAGATCGGCGTCGACGACGCGCGCGCCGCCGAGATCGGCCGCTTCGCCGAGGCCGACCCGTCGGCCGGCGGCAATCCAATCGCGGTGACGGCGCCGGTGCTGGAGCGCATCTTCCGCGCCGCCGTTTCCGGCAGGATCGAAGACGCGGCGTAGCCATGCCGAAGATTCTCATCGTCGAGGGCAACACCGCCGGGGGCCGCCGGCGCGCGGTCGATGCGCGGGGACAAGAGGCCAACGTGCTCTATGCCGCTTCGCTCCGGCGCATCCGCGACGACCTGACGCTGGGCGTGGCGTTTCCGGCGGACCCGGACACGGTGCTGCCCGACGCAGCGGCGCTGAAGGCCTATGACGGCATCGCCTGGACCGGCTCGTCGCTCAACATCTACAACGGCGGTCCGGAGATCGACCGCCAGCTCGCCTTCTGCCGCACCTGCTTCTCATCGGGCGTGCCCCAGTTCGGCAGCTGCTGGGGCCTGCAGGTCGGCGTGGTGGCGGCGGGCGGCACCGTGCTGAAGAACCCGCTGGGCCGCGAGATCGGCCTGGCCCGCAAGATCCTGCTGACCGACGCGGGCCGCGCCCATCCGCTCTACGCGGGACGGCCCACCGTGTTCGACGCCATCGCCGTGCACCGGGACATCGTCACCGCCCTGCCCGAGAACGCCCAGGTGCTGGCCTACAACTCCATGACCCGTGTGCAGGCTGCCGCGTTCCATGTCGACGGCGGCGAATTCTGGGGCGTGCAGTACCACCCGGAATACAATTTCGGCGAGATCGCTGCCTCCATGCGCCGCCATGCCGACGTGCTGGTGCAGGACGGCCTGTTCGAGACCGAGGAGGCCGCGCGCGAGGCCGCCGAGACCTTCGCCTCGTTCGATCACGGCGGCACGCCGGGCGACCGCTGGAGCTTCGGCGTCGACGAAGACGTGCTCGATCCGAGGGAACGCTTGCGCGATCTGGAGAACTGGATGCGGTTCATTTCGGATGAATAACGACCTTCCGCCTTGCACGAACTGCAGTTCTGGCTTGCGTTGGCGCCCCATGCTGCCCATCATTCTTCGGTCATGCTGCTGCGGTTTGCCGATCGTCTCGCCAAGTTTGGGTATGGATTGCTGCCAATCGTTCAGGTTGATGCACGGCTCGTCCGACGCCGTGCCACTTAATTGATTGGAGAACGCCGATGCCCGTCGGTACCGTGAAGTGGTTCAACAGCACCAAAGGTTATGGCTTCATTCAGCCCGACGCCGGCGGCCCTGATGTGTTCGTGCACATCTCCGCCGTGCAGCGCGCCGGCCTGGAAAGCCTCAACGAAGGCCAGAAGGTCTCTTACGAGGAGCAGCGCGACCCGAAGCGCGGCAAGACGTCGGCCGAGAACCTGAAGAAGGCCTGATTCGGCCCGAATTCGTGCGAAGGGCGCCGCCAGCCGGCGCCCTTTGTCTTTTCCGGCGCCCCGTGACAGGATGCGGCCATGCGCCCGCTGATCCTGGCAACCCTCGCCCTTTGCTGTCTCACGCTTTCGCTGCTCGCGCCGCCGGCGCGCGCCGAACCCGTGGGCTGCGTGTCGACCACCTTCCGCGGGCTGGGCCTGCTCAACGACAAGGTCTGCGTCGACAGCTTCCGCGACCCCAAGGTTGACGGCGTCGTCTGCCATGTCAGCCGCGCCCGGACCGGCGGCATGAAGGGCGCGGTCGGCCTCGCCGAGGACACCTCGGACGCCGCGGTGTCGTGCCGGCAGATCGGCCGAATCGTGTTCAAGGGTAAGCTCGAGGACGGCGAGGACGTGTTCCGGGAAAGCCGGTCCTGGCTGTTCAAGGAACTGCAGGTGGTGCGGTTCTACGACCGGCCCAACAATACGCTGGTCTATCTGAGCTATTCCGACAAGCTGGTCGATGGCTCGCCTAAGAATTCGATCTCGACGGTGCCGATCATGCCGTGGGGCCAACCCGCACCGGCAAGATAGGCTTTCCAGAAGGCTCCTTTTCGGGGAGGTGACGGGGTGAGAATGACCAGGCGTCAGGCGCTGAAACGTGGCCTCGCGGGCGTAGGCGTGATCGCGGCAGGTGGTCTGGTGTGGCGCGCCTGGGACAACGGTGCGTTCAACCCGGGCGGCGGCCCACCCTATGAGCTGTGGCGCGATTGGCGCGAGGCTCGGCTGGACGGGAAGCTGGCGATCGCGCGGGCCGGCATCCTGGCAGCCAACGCCCACAACACCCAGCCATGGTCTTTCCTGATCGGCGAGAACGCCATCTCACTCCATGCCGATCCGGTGCGTAACCTGGGAAGCTTCGATCCCTTCCGCCGCGAAATGGCCCTGTCGCTGGGCTGCGCGGTGGAAAACATGGTGCTGGCGGCGAACGCGCTCGGCGACTGCACGGTCGTGCTGCCGGAGCCTGGCCATCCCACCAGCGGACTGAACCGGGAGATTCCCGTCGCGAGCCTGCTGCTTGAAGCAGGCGCCGGCAAGCCGGATCCGCTGTTCGAGGCCATCGACCGCCGCCATACCAACCGCGGCCCCTACGCCGGGCGCGCGGTGTCGGCCGAGATAAAGGACGCGCTCGGCGCGCTGGCAAACCATGCCGACACGAGGCTGCTGTTGTTCGACGACGATCCCCAGCGTAACACGCTGGGCCGGCTGATCGTGTCGGCGACCGAGACGATCATCGCCGATCCCGAAATGGCGGCCGACAGCGCGCGCTGGTTCCGATTCAGCCGCGCCGACATCGACCGCTACCGGGACGGCATCACCCTGGACGCGACCGGCTTGCCCGGTCTGGTCAATGTGGCAGCCAAGTTGATTCCCGAGCCGTCCCCTGCCGTGGCGGATCGGCAATGGCTGGACGGCACCCGCGATGTGCACGTGGCCACGGCGCCGCTCCTGGGCATGATCGCCGTGCGCGGCCTCTATGACCAGGCGAACGCCATCGAGGCGGGCCGGCTGTGGCAGCGAATCCATCTGTGGGCGACCGTCAACGGCCTTGCCGCCCACCCGCTCAACCAGCCGGTGGAGATCGTCGATCGCGCGCGGCAGCTCGGCAAGCCGCCAACCGCCGCGGGCGAACTGGCGACGCTGACCGGCGATCCGGCATGGCTGCCCACCTTCGTCTTCCGCCTCGGCTATGCCGAGCGGCCGGCGCGGCCAAGCCCGCGCCGCGCTGTGGAGGATGTCGTCACCGGAATGAAGGACTGACGGTCAGGCGGTCAGCAGCGCCTTGGCCTGCTGGGCGCGCTCGCCGTGGCGGCGCTCTTCCTTGCCGTTCTGGCGCAGCAGCACGGCTACCTCGTCGTTGCCGATCTTCGCCGCCCAGCCCTCGTACATCAGCTCGCCGCCGAACTCGCCCTGGGCCATGGTGTCGAGCAGCGCCTCGTCGACCGGCAGGGTCGCGGGCGCCGTGTCGAACGGGTTCGTATCCGGCGTCGGGATGGCGAATACCTCGCCGGTCAGGATCTGGATCGCCTTCTGCAGCCGCTTGGCATGCGCCATCTCCTCGCGGCCGTTGGCGTTCAGCAGGTCGCCGATCGCCTTCGACGGCGCCCCGGCGGCGAGCGCCCGGTAGAAGCTCTGGCCGCTGGCCTCGAGACACACCATCAGCTTCAGGTCATCGACGCTGGGCGTGTCGATGGTGCCGATATAGGCGAAGGCCGCTTCCGACGTCTGCGGCATGTTGGCGGGCAATGGGCTCATGGGCGTCTCCTGTTTCCTGATGGTAACTTAGCCTGAACCCCGGCCGCCAACAAGCTTGCTCGATTGTTGACTCGGCCTGCGATTGGGCTTGATCTAGCGGATACGGAAAACAGGGGAAGTCGGATGAACATCGAAACGCTGGACGTGAATGCCTTGCTGGAGCGGTTGCACCGGGTGGAAGCCGTCACCGAGATCATGAACCTGAAGTCGCGCTACTGCGCCGGCTGCGACGACAACCACAACGCCGATTCGCTGGAAGCGATCTTCGTGCCGGAAGGCCGCTGGAAATGCGACGCCATGCAGGTGGACGCCAAGGGCCACGCCGAGCGCCGCGTGTTCTTCGACGGCCTGGCCAATTCGGGCCGCATCCGCAATTCCCAGCACATGGTGACCAATCCCAACATTGCCGTGACCGGCGACCGCGCCACCGGCTACTGGCGGATGATGATGGTCTATGCGGGCAACGCGCCGGACGGCAGCATCCAGTTTTTCCGCATCCTGGGCTACTATCAGGACGATTTCGTCTACCGCGACGGACGCTGGTACTTCGAGACCCTGCGGCCGATGGTCGAGGACACCGAAGCCTACACCGTCGAGCCGAGCAAATTCGCCACCGCAGGCCTGGTCATGGCCGACGAGATCTAGAGACTCTCCTCGATCTCGTAGCCGGTCAGATCCCACGGGATGATCAGCTCCTTGCCGTCCCAGGTGGCGGCCATATCCCTGGTCTTCTGGTACATGGCGCGGACCGTCTTGTGCTGCGGATAGAGCTCGATCATGTGGCCCAGCGGATCGCGGGCGTCGATGTAGCAGAACTTCTTGCCGACGGCGATGAACTCGCTGGCCAGCGGATAGCCGGCGGCGACGAAGGCGTCCCGCTCCTTCTCGTAGTCGTCGGTGAAGCAGGCGACGTGGTGGAAGCCTTCCTGGCCGCTCGGGAACATGTCGTGGAAGGCACTGGGCGTCGTCGAGGTGAGCTGGACCAACTCGATGTTGAGGTCGCCCGACTGGACGAACACGCCCTTGATGCCGATCGGCGCCTCGGGCCGGCCGCGATAGGTATGTTCGGTCAGCGAGCCGGCCTGGCCGCCCATGAACGGGCCGATGCCGTACATATGGTTCAAGCGCTTGCAGGCGGCCTCCAGGTCGCGGACGATGTAGCAGTTCTGGATGATCCTGGCGGCGTTCATGACCGGTTGCATCTGGCGTTTCCCCTTTCTGACGGATGGTTCAGAAACCTACTCTAGAGACGGGCCGCTCGGCTGAACAGGGCCGGCGCGCCGGAATCTCCCGCTGCACGAAATTTCTGCTACAATCGGAGGTTGATGGCAATCAATCGGGGCGTGGGCATTTGGTGCTAGGCGACGCGACGCTGCAGCTCGACGGCCGGGTCCGTATCGAGCAGACCCGGATGATGTACCGCACGCCGGCCGTCCCGTTGCTCAACGTGCTCGCCGCGGGGATCGCCGCCGCCGCGATGTCCGGCGCCTATCCCGCCATCGTGCTGGTCGGCTGGCTTGCCGCGTTCGTCCTCGTGGCGGCGTGGCGTGTGCACCTGTGGTACGGCTTTCACCGCATCGACGCCGCCGTGGACAGCGAGTACTGGCGGCACCGCTTCGTCGCCGGCGCGATCGCGATGGGTTGCCTTTGGGGCCTGACTGCTTCCGTGGTGTTCGTAACCCCCGATCCCGGCTACCACGTCTTCGCGGTATTCGTGGTGGGCGGCATGACGTTGGCAGCCGTTGTCAGCCACGCCACCTACATGCCCGCCGTCTATGGCTTCACGCTACCCATCATCATGCCAATGGCCATAGTGCTGTTCGCCAAGGGGGATGCGAGGTCGGTCGAGATGGCGCTGCTGCTGCTGGTGTTCTCGGCCGTGCTCGCGGTTGCCGGGCGCAGCATGCACCGTTGGATCGAGAGCACCACCAGGCTGCAGATCGAGCGGGAGCAGCTGATCGCCCGGCTGCAAAGCGCCACCGAGACGCTCGAGCGGGAAATATCCACCAGCCATGAGCGCGAGGAGACGCTGCAGGCGATCACCGCCGCGCTTGAGGATCAGAGCCGGTCCGTCCACCTGCTCAACGGCATGGTCCAGCGCCTGCAGGAGGCGACGACCGACCAGGAGTTGACTGAAATCGTCGGCGGCTATGCGCCGCAGATCGTTCCGGGACGGCCGGGCGTTCTGTTTCTGATGAACAATTCGCAGAACCTACTGACCGTCCTCGCCAGCTGGGGCGACCCCGTCGGCACCGAGATGGATTTTCCACCCGACAATTGCTGGGCGTTGCGGCGCAGCCAGCCCCACCTGATGCCGGCGGGTGGCCGCGAGGTGCGCTGCCAGCATGTGCAGCCGACGTTCTCGGGCGGCTATGCCTGCTATCCCCTGCTGGGACGCGGCGGCATCGTCGGGCTCCTGTACATCGAGGCCGATAACGCCGCCGCTGGACAGGACGAGGGTCTGAACGCCTTTGCCAGCAATCTGGGGCTGGCGCTGGCCAACTACCGGCTGCGCGAGGCCCTTCGCGTGATGTCGCTGCGCGACCCGCTGACCGGCCTGTTCAACCGCCGCTACCTGGAGGAGACCCTGGTGCTGGAGTTCGGCCGGGCATCGCGCGCCAATGACGGCATCGGCGTCATCGTCGGCGACCTCGATCACTTCAAGCGGCTCAACGACACCCACGGCCACGACGGCGGCGACGCCGCGTTGCGCGCCGTCGCCCAGGTGCTGGTCGGCAACGTCCGCAAGGGCGACATCGCCTGCCGGCACGGTGGCGAGGAATTTGTTCTGGTGCTGCCGGGCGCGACGCTGGAGCAGACCCACGAGCGGGCCGAGGAGTTGCGGCGGACACTGGCGCAGCTCGAGGTGCCGTTCCACGGCAAGCTGATCTCGCCGATCACCATGTCGATCGGCGTCGCCGTCTACCCCAGGCACGGCAGTTCGCCGGACGCCGTCCTGCGTCAAGCGGATAAGGCGATGTACCAGGCCAAGCAGAACGGCCGCGACCGGGTCGTCGTCGCCGGAACGTTCGAGAGCGTGTCAGGCTGAGCACGTTCCCGTGGTTCGCGGCCGTCCAGGCGGCTATATACAGTCCACCGAACCGCAAGCCACCGGAGTAACAAGCCGTTGAGGCTATCGCCCGTACCGAGCGCCGTCGCGTTCAGCTGCCGCCATCCCGTTCTCGTCACCCTCCTTGCCGTGCTGCTGTGCGGCCTGTCGGCTTGGTACGTTTCCGGCCATTTCAGGATGAGCACCAAAACCGAGGAGCTGGTCGCCGAGGACGTGAACTACCGCGTGCGCAACGACGAGATGCGCGAGGCCTTCCCACAGGTGTCCGACCTGATCGTGGTCGTGGTCGACGCAAAGACACCCGAGCTCGCGGAGGATAGCGCCGCCCGCCTAGCTGAAAGGCTGAAGCTCAATACGACCGATTTCCTGGGCGTGCGCCGACCGGACGGCGGCGACTTCTTCTCCCACGCCGCGCTGCTCTACGGGTCGATCGAGGACGTGCAGAAGGCGACCGACGCCATGGTGACCGCACAGCCCTTTCTGGGACAGCTCGCCTACGACCCCAGCCTGCGGGGCGTGATGGACGTGTTCGATACGACGCTGCTCGGCATCAGAAGCGGCGAAACCGGCTTCGCCCAGATCGACAGGCCGCTGGCATCGCTGGCCGACGCGCTGGAGACGGTGAACGCTGGCAAGCCCGCCTATTTCTCGTGGCAGGCGATATTGGGCGCCGATGACGGCTCGCGGCTGCAGGCGCCGCTGCGCCGCTTCATCCTGGTGAAGCCGACGCTGGACTACCAGTCGCTGAAGCCCGGCCAGAAGGCCACCGACGCGATCCGCGCCGCTGCCCATGAGCTGGGGCTCGATGCCGATCGCGGCGTCACCGTCCGGCTGACCGGCCAAGTGCCGATGACCGACGAGGAGTTCGCCTCGCTCGCCCACAACATCTGGCTGGTGAGCCTGGCGATCCTCGGCTGCATGCTGCTGATGCTGTGGTTCGCCACCCGGTCGGTGCGCATCGTCGCCGCGATCATGATCACCACCCTGGCCGGACTGCTGGTCACCATGGCGCTGGGCCTGGCCGCCGTCGGGCGGTTCAACCTGATCTCGGTCGCTTTCATCCCGCTGTTCGTCGGGCTGGGCATCGATTTCGGCATCCAGCTCAGCGTCCGCTTTCGCCAGGAACGGCTGACCGAACGCGACCCCAAGCTGGCGCTGCGGCGTGCCGCCGAGGCGCTGGGCGGCGCGCTGACCCTGGCCGCCGCCGGCATCTGCCTAGGCTTCCTCGCCTTCCTGCCCACGTCCTATGTGGGCATCTCGGAGCTGGGCATCATCGCCGCCATCGGCATGGCGATCGCGCTGGCGCTCAACGTCACCCTGCTGCCCTCGCTGCTGCTGCTGCGCTCGCCGCTCCAGTCGCTGGAGGTCGGGAACAAGGCGCTGGCGCCGGTCGATGCGTTCCTGCTGCGCCGGCGCAAGCTGGTGCTGTGGATTTTCGGTGCGCTGATGGCCGCCAGCATCGCCGGCCTGCCGCTGGTGAAGTTCGACTTCAACCCGTTGCACCTGCGCGACCAGGACAGCGAATCGGTCGCCACCCTGCGCGACCTGATGCACGACCCGAGCCGCACGTTGAACACCATCGACGTGCTGATGCCGAGCAGCGCCGAGGCCGCCGCCATGGCGAAGACGTTGGCGGCGCTGCCGGAGGTGTCGCAGGCGGTCACCATCTCCAGCTTCGTGCCCAGGGACCAGGACGCCAAGCTGGCGCTGATCGGCGACACGGCGAGCCTGCTCGATCCAACGATCAATCCCATCGACGCCGCGACGCCACCGGGGGATGCGGAAACCGTCGCCAGCCTGACCGCGACCGCCAGATCGTTGCGCGCGGCGGCCAGCGGGCGCGACGATGCCGCTACCGCGTTGCGGCTGGCGGACGCCCTGGAAAAGCTCGCCGCCGGCCCGGCCGAAAGGCGGGCGCGGGCGGAGACGACGGTGATCGCGCCACTACAGGTCATGCTCGGCCAAACCCGCGCCGCGCTGATGGCCCGGCCGATCACCATGGCCGATCTGCCGCACGACCTGGTGCGCGACTGGATGAACGAGGACGGCCGCGCCCGCGTCCAGGTATTCCCCAAGGGCGACAGCAACGACAACGCCACCCTCAAGCGCTTCGTCGATGCCGTGCAGGGCGTGGCGACCCATGCGTCCGGCCCGCCGATCTCGGTGACCGAGGCGGGCGCGACCATCTCCGGTGCGTTCGTGCAGGCCGGCATCCTGGCGCTGATCGCCATCACCGTGCTGCTGCTCGCGGTGCTGCGCAGCGTGACCGAAGTGGCCGCGACGCTGGCGCCCATCGTGCTGTCGGGCTTCCTGACGCTGGGCACCTGCGTGCTGATCCAGCTGCCGATCAACTTCGCCAACATCATCGCCTTTCCGCTGCTGTTCGGCGTCGGCGTGGCGTTCCACATCTATTTCGTCATGGCGTGGCGCGCGGGCGAGAGGAACCTGCTGCAGTCGAGCCTGGCCCGCGCCGTACTGTTCAGCGCGCTGGCGACCGGCGCGGCATTCGGCAGCCTGTGGCTGTCGGACCACCCCGGCACCGCCAGCATGGGCAAGGTGCTGGTGATCTCGCTGATCTGGACGCTGATCTGCGCCTTGATCTTCGAGCCGGCGCTGCTCGGCCCGCCGCGCGAGAAGAAGAAGCCCGGCTGACCCGTCCGCGAGGGGTTGTGCAACTCCTCGGAACCGCGCCATCATGCCTGTCTGTCTTGGGGAAGATGAGAGAGGGATCATGAGCAGGCTCTGCGAGGGTCGTGTCTGTATCGTCACGGGCGCGGGACGCGGCATCGGCCGCGAATATGCCAAACTGTTGAGCGCGCACGGCGCCAAGGTGCTGGTCAACGACCTGGGCGGCAGCGAGAGCGGCACGGGCGCCGACAAGACGCCCGCCCAGTCCGTGGTCGACGAGGTCAAGGCCGCCGGCGGCGATGCGGTCGCAAACTATGACGACGTTTCCGACTTCAAGGCCGCCAAGCGGATGATCGACCAGGCCGTCGAGACCTGGGGCAAGCTGGACGTGGTGATCAACAACGCCGGCATCCTGCGCGACCGCATGCTGGTCAACATGACCGAGGAGGAATGGGACGCGGTGATCAAGGTGCACCTGAAGGGCACCTTCGGCCCGGCCCATCACGCCGCCGCCCACTGGCGCGACGTGGTCAAGCAGACCGGCGCGCCGGTCGATGCGCGGATCATCAATACGTCGTCGGTGTCGGGCATCTACGGCAATATCGGCCAGACCAATTACGGCGCGGCCAAGCAGGGCATCGCGGCGTTCAGCATCATCGCCGCCCGCGAGCTGCGCCGCTACGGCATCACCGTCAACTGCATCGCACCCGGCGCGCTCACCCGCCTCACGGAAAACCTGCGCGAGCGCACCGAGGAGGAGAAGAAGCAGGGCGACCCGTTCTGGATCGCGCCCATCGTCACCTGGCTGGCGAGCACCGAATCGAAGGACGTCACCGGCCGCATGTTCGAGGCCTCGGGCCGCATCCTGGCCATCGCCGAAGGCTGGCACCGCGGCCCCATCACCGAACCCGTCGCCGACCCCGCCAATCTCGGCCCGGTGGTCGCAAAGCTGGTGGCCAAGGCGCGCAAGAACGCCGGCATGGACGGCATGGACCTGGACTAGAAGGAAAATCCGATGAGTGACTTCACCGCCGACGAGATCAAGCGGCTGCGCGCGCTGCTGGATATCGACGACATCCGCAAGCTGGGCCTGCTCTATTCCCAGCTGCAGGATCACGGCTACCTCGACCGCCTCGCCGACATCTTCACCGAGGACGCGCTGTGCGAGTTCGGCCCCTACGGCACCTGGAACGGCCGCGAGGAGCTGCGAAAGAATTTCGCCCAGGTGAAGCAGGACATGGGCGGCGAGGCGTTCAGCGCCCTGCACGCCAACTCGCACCACTGGGTGGAGCTGACCGGCCCGACCACCGCCGTGGGCCGCCGCTACCTGCTCGACTTGGTGACCGGACGGCCCAAGGACGACCATCCGTTCATCTGGCTGGGCCTTTACGACGAGGCGTACCGCAAGGTGAACGGCGCGTGGAAGATCGCCCGCACCAGCCTGCAGTTCATGTGGCCGGAGCGGCATTTCAGCCGCGGCTTCCCGGGCGAGTTCCCGCCCAAGGCCTAGGAGCGCTTCCATGCATGTGGGGCTCGGCATGAACTTCCAGGCGCTGGACGGCAAGATGTCCGACGCCGAGGTCTATGAGTTCGAGCTGGGGCTCGCGGCACGGGCCGAGGCGTTGGGCTACGACAGCATCTGGACGCCGGAGCACCACTTCACCGACTACATGATGACGCCCAATGTGCCCCAGTTCCTGTCGTGGATCGCCGGCCAGACGACGACGATCCGGCTGGGCACCATGGTGACGGTGCTGCCGTGGCACGACCCGGTCCGCGTGGTGGAGAACTTCACCCTGCTCGATCATCTGTCGAAGGGCCGGGCGATCCTGGGGCTCGGCCGCGGCCTCGGCCAGGTAGAGTTCAACGCCTTCCGGGTGAAGATGGCGGAATCGCGCCGCCGGTTCACCGAATACACCGAGGCCATCGTCACCGCGCTGGAGACCGGCGTGATCGAGCATGACGGCGAGCTCTACAAGCAGCCGCGCACCCGCATCCGGCCCGGCCCCTATGCCAGCTTCAAGGGACGGCGCTTCGCCTCGTCCAACTCGCCGGATTCGCTCGACCTGATCGCCCGGCTCGGGCTGGGCGCCATGATCATCGCCCAGAAGCCCTGGGACAAGGTGATCGTCGACCTGGACCGGTACCGCAAGCGCTTCCTTGAGGTGAACGGCGAGGAGGCGCCCAAGCCGGTCCTCGCCATGTTCGTCTGCGTCAGCGAGGATCCGGCCGAGGCCGAGCGCATGCGCCGGGTCTACATCCAGCGCTACGCGCGCTCGACCATCGAGCACTACGAGTTCGACAATGTGGGATTTTCAGAGATCGAGGGCTACGAGTACTACGCCGGCCTCGCCAAATTGATCAACAAGCTGGGCATCGACGGCTTCAACGACATCCTGGCCGACCTGCAGGCCTGGGGCACGCCGGACAAGGTCGCCGACACGCTGCTCCGCTACGTGGACCTGGCCCAGGCCGGCGGCCTGCTGGTGCAGCTCTGCTTCGGCGGCATGGAGAAGGACGTGGCGCAGGCGAACTACGAGCTGTTCGCGGAAAAGGTGCTGCCGCGCCTCAAGGCCTACGACGTGGGCGGCGACCTGGGCGTACCGTACAGCCCGGCCGTGCAGTACGCGGCGGCGGAATAGCTATCCTCTACCCCAACAATCTTGTCATTCCGGCGAAGGCCCATAGGCGTCAACTCAATGGACGGAATCCCTCTCATCGGCGAGAGGAGCCGCTTCGCGGCCACCCTCACCCTAACCCGGATTTCTCACGGAAAGTAGGTGCATCGGGGCTCTGAATCGGCGAAAGTTATTCTGCAACAAACACTTACCCGCTTGCAGAGGACTT